>Ga0310695_10009371_pt1 | contig 14730 bp, 8 predicted proteins | sample RumenRJG_04DNA_FD_203882 | JGI IMG/M metagenome (GOLD analysis project Ga0310695, IMG submission 203882) | Bovine rumen microbial communities from Lethbridge, Alberta, Canada - RJG_04 (v2) (version 2) | ecosystem: Host-associated > Mammals > Digestive system > Stomach > Rumen | place: Canada... | reverse complement strand
GATGTCGGAGAATCTGTTGTAGAACAGATTGACATCGTAAGTGAGGTTTATCGGGAATATCTCTCCCAGTACGTTGAACTGGATAGCATTCAGGTACTCAGGCTTCAGGTCAATACTGCCTCTATAGGTATTGTCCGTATTCAGGCGATAGAAATAAGGCGCATCAACAAACGAACGTGAATATGAAAGTTTCATACTCAGTTCCCTGGAAGGGGTATAGATGAATGCCAGACGGGGTGACAAGGCATTGATGCGGGCACCATTCGTGCGGTATTTACTGTCGAATCGGATACCGGCATTCAAAATGAGCCTGGGTGTGAAGTAATGCTTGTCCTGCAAGAAGAATGAGATGTTGTTCTCACGTCCCGAAATGATCGTGTTGTTTCTTTCAGAAAGGAAAATCTGAATGGAATCAAACTTCTCACCCAGCAGTCCGTATGTATCATACAAGGAGAAATACTCAAACTGCATACCAGCGAGGATATTACCCTTCATGCTGCCCAAGGTGTAATTATAGTCACCCCTGAGCGAAGCACCTAAGGTCATTTCCTTCCAGTCGTATATCTGATAAGCGCCAATATATTCTCCGTAGATGTCGTTACCATTTTCATCTTTCATGGCAGTGCCATCATCATTGAATATTGGATATATCATAGCATCAGAAGCCACACCATAGTCATTAATATCATACCAGTCGCCATAAACGGATGCGTTCAGGGAGAATTTGCCAAACGTCTTGTTGTAGGTTAAGTTGGCGTGGTTTTCCTCAATGCAATAGCCTGGCTTCTGACCGTCAAACCAGCGATAGGCGTCATAGTCATAGGCATGAGCCAACACAGAATACTGTTGCGTCTTCTTACCGCTTTTACGCGAGAACATCAGGTTGAAGTCATTCAATTTTATGTTTACGCCGACATCGTATGAAGGCTTTTCTGTGTATTTGTTGATATGTGCATAACCACCATAAATGGATGGAGGACCAGCTACTCTATATATATCCAAGGACTGATCCAGGGATGCAGGTATGTACCGGTCCTCACCGGCAGAACTATAGAGCGATGCCCAGGCAAACACATCGCAATTCATGAAATGTGTTCCAGCCAGCAAGTCAGCTTTGTGAGTATGCAGGGAACCATAGCCATACTGAGCCGAAAGACCATTAACGCTGGTGCCATCCTTTGTGATGATATTGACCACAGCGGTAAGAGCCACATTACCATAGAGGGATGAGGCAGGACCACGAAGCACCTCTATATGGTCTATCTTCTGGGTATTGATAGCATAGTCTGTGCGTCCCAGATTAGTAGAACGCGTATTCAGACGATGTCCGTTTTCCATGATAAGGATATTCTCCTGGCTGGCAGTATAGGCACCATGCATGGCGATGTTGTCGAGATTGGTTGAGGCTACTTCTGAAACGCCAGGGATATATGCCGCAAGGATTTGATTGAGGTTCTTGTTATAGCCCAGCATCTCAATCATCTCGGCTGTGATAATCGTCACGGGCACAGGCGCCTCGTTGATACTCTCTGCCTGACTAGATGCTGTCGTCACCGTAGCAGAACGTCCCGTCTTCAGACGACTGATCATATCCTCGAAGCGCATGGGGTCTTTGATGGAAGTGTAGTAGGGGTTTTCCTGAAGCAACAGCCTGGCATAGTTCTCTGACTGCGATGCGTCATCTTGTGCCAAATAACAAAGCGCAATCAATCGGTAGGCATTCTGTTTGAGATTTCCGTCAAACCCGTTGATATTGGTTTGCAATAATTTCAATGCCTGTTCCAGTCGCCCTACTTGATACTCCTCCTCTGCCTGCAGGTAGATCTGGCGGAATTTGTTATTGTCTTGCGCCTCTGTATGCTGCGGGATGAGTATAGCGACTAGTATATATATAAGAAGGTATAATATATTCTTCATTTCTTTGTTGGTATGGTGAGCGTGAATGTAGTGCCTTGTCCTTCTGTTGACTCGAATGACAGCTTGCCTCCATGTTTGTTTTCTACAATATCGCGTGTGATAGCCATGCCTAAGCCCGTACCCTGTCCAATAGGCTTGGTGGTGAAGAAATTCTCGAAGAGACGTTGCTTTACCTCCTCTGTCATGCCTTCACCATTATCTGCCAAGGAGATGATGAGCTGGTCGCCTTCGACAGATACGCTGACCGTCACTTCCGGCTGATAATCAGAAGATGCCGTCTCTGCTTTTTTCTTGACAGCATAGCAGGCATTGTTCATGATGTTGAGTACAGCACGACTTAAGTCCTGCGGGATGACCATCATCTGGGGAAGTCCTTCCTGATAGTTCTCACGGATGGCAATATTGAAACTCTTGTCGTTGGCACGCATGGCATGGTAAGACAGCCAAACGTATTCTTTGACGAGATGACATATATCCGTAGGTATAAACTCATTATCCTTTCCTCTGGAAATAAGAAGGATGCCCTGGATGATGCTGATGGCACGCTCGCCATGCTCCACGATCTTGGCCATGTTCTCTTTCAGGTCAGCCACGATATCTTCCACGTCCTCGCGGTCGTCATCGCTGAGCTTGTCTTCATTGTCCTCAACAATCTCAGTCAGGTCGCTAAGCAACTTATTTGACATCTTACTGAAATTAATGACGAAATTCAAGGGGTTCTGAATCTCGTGGGCTATGCCTGCGCTGAGCAGTCCCAATGATGCCAGCTTCTCCTGTTGCTTCAGCTGCTGTTTGAGTTCTTCCATTTGCTTCTCCATAATTGTATCAGTTTTGAAGAATTGGTAACGTAATGGTTATTGTCGTATAATTATCTTTCTCGGACTCAATCTGGATGTCGCCACCATGATCCTGTATCACTTCGTGACTCAGGTAGAGGCCGATACCAGCTGCTTCACCCGTTGGCTTCGTCGTGAAGAATGGGTCGCAGATCTTGTCGATAATGCCTGACTCAATGCCGATGCCATTGTCGCGGATGGTGACCGTGGCCTGGGTGCCGGCCTGAGTTAGCGTAACGGATATCTCAGGGGTATATTGCGTGCGTGCCGCTTTCTTCTCTACGGCATACATGGCATTTCCGAGTATACTCATCATGGTCATGCTGAGCAGCTCAGGATTACCATTGATGGTAACACTTGCTTCGGGTATAGAGAACAGTACCTGGATGTTGTAGGTCGAGATCTTCTCCTTGAAATAGTTATGGAGCATCTCCTCATCCTGTTTCAGGATACTGCACAGGTCCATTGAAATCTTGCCTCCCGTTCGGTCCTTCAGGATTTCCTCCATCGCCTTCAGGGTGCGTGTGGTGTTCAGTCCGTGCTGCTCCACCTTCTCCAGGTTCTGGCTCAGCATATCCAGCACATCGAGCGTGTCCTCGTAATTCTCCTTGTCCATATGCTCCTCTTCGTCCTCGATGTTGGCTTTGAGGTCTTTCAGCAGTCCGCACGACAGCTTGGAGAAATTATTGATATAGTTCATCGGGTTGAGGATACGGTCAATAAGACCCTGGGTCAACTTACCTGCGGTAGCCATCTTCTCCTGACGAATCAGCTCATGCTGGGCTTCTTCCAGTTCTCTGAGGGCCGTCTCCAGACTCTTTGACTTCTCTTCAATCTCATCCTTCTGTTTCACCACCTCTGCCGTACGTTCCTGAATGACGTGCTCCAGTTGGATCTTGTCTTTCTCCAGCTTACGCAACCTCAGTCTGATGATAGCATAGATAAGCACAATGGTGACGACGGCATAGAGCAGGTACATGTACCATTGTCTGTAGAATGGTGGGGTAATATAGAATTGTATGCTGACCACGTCAGTCTGGCGTCCCATGGCATCCATAGCCTGAACGCTGAACGTATGGGTGTGGTCGGGGATGTTGGAAAAGTTGGCATGAGTATTGGTTGACCATGGGCTCCACTTCTCATCGTCCAACTTGTATCTGTATAATGTCTTACCTACGACAGAGGTATTGTTGAGTGAGAACGTGAACGACAAGTCGTCATCGTTGTGCTGGAGTTTTGCCAGTTTCTCGGGCATCTCTCCGTAACCTCCCCACAGGATGCTGTCGCCACCCAGTACCACGGAACGGATAGCCAGTTTTGGCTGTACCTCCAACAGGGGCTCCTTCCAGCGGGTGTTGATAATCGTCAGACCCTCATCGCCTCCCAGCCACAGTTCGCCGTTCCTGACGTACATGGTGCGGACAGCTTTATCCTGAACAGCATACAACAGCTGGTCCATGTCGTGCAGGCGCTTGCCATCCTTCCATCTGTAGAGACCCTTGCCCTCGTTGTTGGTCAGCCACGTGATGCCGCTGTTGTCATGATAGGACATCAGCGGGTAGGGGAACGGGGTCGTGGCAACGGCGCTGACCACCTCTACACGCGGACCGATGGCTACTATTGTTGAGGCATCATCTGCATTTCCATTCTTATAGGGATGGAATTCCTTCTCGCTGGCTTTCTTGCACCATACCTCACCATAGGTGTTCTGAATCCAGATGGTGCCGTCGCCATCCTTGATGCTGTTGACATTGCCCAGTTTGCAAAGCATCTTCCTGCTTCTGTTGCTATTGTCGTATTGATACACGCCATCAATCTCACCACTATAGATATATGGCTTATCTTCCAGGAGTGCCATCGTATTCTTGGTGGTAAGCTGGGTGATGGAATTGTTGGCTGATATCAGATAGATACCGTTGGCTGTTGCTGCCAGCATGTTCTGTCCGCTCTTCATCAGCATCCAACAGGCATGGCGTATGCCGGGAACCATCTTGAATGTCATGCCCTCCAGACGGTAGAGCGCGCTGTTCGTTCCTACATATACCTTCCCGTCAAACTCCTCAATGGAAAGCACCTCGCCATCCAGTCCTTCGTTGGCTGAGAAATGGGTGATGACAGACGGAATAGCCATCGAGAAAACGCCGTTCTCCGTGGCGCCCCAAAGCGTGCCGTGACCGTTGTACGACACCCATATCACATTATTGGTACTCAGTCCGTTGGCTTCTGTCACGGTATAGAGCTCCTTGCCGTTGTTGTCGAGGATACTCAGTCCTTCTCCTTTCTTGACCACAGCCTTCATGCCATAGTCTAATGGTTCCGTGAGTGTCACGTCATTCAGTTCCACCACCTCGCCATTCTTTGCCAGCGCCTCCCGCTGTACGATATCCGACAGGCCGTATTTCCTGTTGTAGTTCTTGGCGGCCATCTTAAATACCACCTTATTCTCTTCAGCATGGTAGATATTTCCGTCGTTGACCAGGAAACCAATGCCATCGGCATTCTCCCATATCTCAAGAACCTCACCGTGGAAATCCTGTGCCTTAGAGTCGCTATGCAGATACAGTTCGCCATTGCTCTTCTTCGCGATATGTCCGAAGAAGTTATATCCTCCGGCCCAGACTACGTTATGCTTGTCAATAAACAGGACCGTGATACGGGTGATGCCAGGATTATGCAGAATACGCCATTCCACATTATTATAATATAGCAGGCCTTCGAAGTTGGCAAAATAGGTCGTACCGTCCTGGTCTGTCACCACATCGAAATTACGGTTGTGGGCATGGTAGTCGCTGCTCCTATAGGTATGAAGGAAAGGTATGCCCTGTGCGTAGGTCATACAGCAACAGAGCGCCGCGATACAACTAATGAATATACGCTTCATTTGTTTGCCTCCTTTCCTTTTTGCGACAAGAACGACTCAAAGGGAACCTTGCGACCTATGTAGTAGTTCCATTCGTCAACCGTGAAGTCGCGTTTTAGTTTGCTGCTGATCCTGTCCACCATCATCGGAACCGACATGAGTGCCATCGTCAGCACACCATTCTGGTCGCCCATCCAGATATACTGTTTGGAACCGTCAAAGATAAAGTTCATAATCCATGAACCTGTGGTGATAAGCGTCATAGGTTCTATCTTGTCGCTATTCGTGTTCCAGAGTTTCATCGTGCCGTCGTAACTTGACGAGTATAGTCTGGTGCCATTCAACTTTAGTTTTGAGATGCGCGACAAGTGTCCGTCCAACTTGTTGACCTTGCCACTATGTTCATCAAAGAGATAGATGGTGCCATCGCTCATGCCGTAAACACGCTGTTTCGTATTCTTGGAACTGGCAAAGGCCGTTACTTTTCCGCGTACAGGGACATTCGTCGTGACGAGCTTGTTGATGTCCTGTACCTGATGCTGGCGTCCCTGGTCGTCGAACAGCAGAGGCTTGTAGTCATACCTGCTTGATGATATCACCTTGAAGTCCAACTCCTTGTAGGCCACCACCATCTTCCTCGTCTTGTTGTATTGGGCGATGCCATGATCGCCAATCAGCAGCAGGTTATCCTTGTCCATCTCCGAGATGGCTGAGGGATGAGTCAGCCTTGGCAGCTCCAGAATCTGGACAGCCCCATGATTGATAATGGCCAGATGTCCATTGCGACAGATGGCGTAGACCACCTCTTCGTCCACCAGGATATCACGGAAATCATAGTCTGGATTGCTCAGCAGCGTCTTGCTCTGCAGTTGGTCCCCTTTTCTTTTGTGAAGCATCAATTCACCATAGGTGCTGCATGTCACGATGGTATTACCCTCGTTTGACATCTCTGCAATTCCGGAGAGCGAGCCGTTGTGTTCCGACCAGTCGCGCTTACTCTGACTGGAAGCCATCAACGACTGGAAGATAGCCGGGTGATAGACGTCGTCCTTGTATCTGTTGATGTACAGGTATGACGCATATGACAGGAGGTCGGCCAGTTCGTTGTTTCCCAGTTGCGACTGTATCAATGAGAGTGATCCCAGCGAACGCGCCAGGGCTACATAGCTCAACGTATCCGTCATGCGTTTTGACAACTCAGCCTGGATACGCTGGTGCTCTGCTATCTGACGCTCGTTCTCGGCCACCTGACGGGCTTCCTGCGCCTTGACCTCAGAAGCTACAGCCTGTTGCTGGGCCTTAAGGGCATTCTGACGTTCTGTCTCTGAACGCTGGCGCATCTCATCGGCTGTTCGCTTCTGCTGGATGGCCTCCTCACGTTGCTCGTCCGAGATTTCCCTCTGCTGATAGGCAATCTCCTCCATCTGCTTACTGATGCTACGGTCTACGGCCGAGCGTTTCTCCTGTAGTTGCGCCTCTGCGAGCTGACTCTCCAGTTCCGTCGCATGACGATACTCCAGATACCAGCCTGTAAAACCAGACACAGCCGTGGCCGTGAGGGCCAGTCCTACTACTCCTATGGTGATTTTTTTCCTGTTCACAGTCTCTTCAGGGTCAATACCGTAATATCGTCACTCTGCTCTGCCTCGCCGGCAAAAGCAGCTACGTCGCTCTTGATGGCATCCACCATTTCCTGGCAGTTGTGCATCGCTACGTCTTCAAGTGTCTCTTCCAGTCTCTCTTCGCCAAACTGCTGATAGTCGATGTTCATGGCTTCTGTCACTCCATCGGTATACATCACCAGCGCATCGCCTTTCTCCAGTTGGAGCGTAGCCTCATGGTAGGGAAGACCATCAATAGCTCCCACCATGCAGTCACCCATCGTGGGCAACGGTTCCACCTTGCCGTCATGTTTCAGGACGTAGGGAGGATTATGTCCGGCATTACAGTAGTTGATTTCACCTGTGTTGATATTGATAATACCATAGAATACGGTCACGAACATGCAGTCAACGGACTCCGCGGCAAGCAGTTTGTTGCTGTAGGCAATACATTCCGCAGGACTGCCTCCACGCACACCCGTGGCACGGATTAGCGTACGGCTCACGGCCATGAAGATGGCGGCAGGAATACCTTTTCCGCTGACGTCGGCTATCACGAAACCGATGCGCTCATCGTCAATACGGAACAAGTCGTAGAAGTCGCCACCCACATCCTTTGCAGGTGTCATCGAGGCTGCGATATCCAGTTTGTCGGCTATCTCGGGGAATGGCGGGAATACCCTTGGCAGAATGGCCTGCTGTATCTCGCTGGCAATGGCGAGGTCACCTTTCAGCGATTCCAGCTGACTATGTTCCTTCTGCATCTGGTGCACGTAGTTGATCTGGTCGATGGCCTTCTCGATGGTGACACTCAGGTCGTCCAGGTCGATGGGCTTTGTGGCAAAGTCGAAAGCGCCATTGTTCATCGCCTGTCGGATATTACCCATGTCGCCATAGGCGCTGACCATGATCACCTTGAGGGCAGGGTTGCGCATCTCGTTGACCTTGGCCAGGAGTGTCAGTCCGTCCATCTCCGGCATATTGATATCCGAAAGGATGATTTCTATATCGGGATGCTTCACCATCATGGTGAGCGCTTCAAGTCCGTTGTGTGCAAACACGAATTCGTACTCTCCCTTACGAATCTTTCTTCTGAAATACTGTGTCAACAGGAGTTCGAGATCCATCTCGTCGTCGACACTAAGAATCTTTACTGGCATCATATTTTTGTGTTATTTGGTTACGAGAATAATACGGTGAGTCCGGCCATCACGATGCTTACCATCGACATCAGTTTGATGAGGATATTCAGCGATGGGCCCGACGTGTCCTTGAAGGGGTCGCCTACGGTATCGCCAACGATGGTGGCCTTATGGGCAAACGAACCCTTTCCACCGAAGTTGCCTTCCTCTACCATCTTCTTGGCATTATCCCATGCGCCGCCGGCATTGGCCATGAACACGGCGAGGGTGAACCCGCTCGACAGTCCGCCAACGAGCAGTCCCAGCACACCGGCAATACCCAGCACACAGCCAACGACGATAGGAATGGCGATAGCCAGGAACGACGGTACAATCATTTCGTGCTGGGCGGCACGTGTGGATATCTCTACGCAAGAACCATAGTCGGGCGTGCCTGTACCTTCAAGTATGCCCTTGATCTCACGGAACTGTCTGCGCACCTCTTCCACCATCTTCTGGGCGGCACGTCCCACAGCCTCCATCGTGAGTCCGCAGAACAGGAAGGCGGCCATGGCGCCGATGAAGGCACCTACCAGCACGCGAGGGTTCATCAGGTTCACCTGGAAGTAGTTCATGAAGTCGGGTATGGTAGCGTTGATAGCGTCAATCTCCTCACCGGCCAGGTTCACGATGATATCGCCAGAGCGGTGCATCGCAATCTTCACCTCCTCGATATAGGAAGCCAGCAGGGCCAGGGCCGTGAGGGCGGCAGAACCAATGGCGAAGCCCTTACCGGTAGCGGCGGTGGTGTTACCAAGAGCATCGAGTGCATCCGTACGGTGGCGCACCTCTTCACCCAGCTCACTCATCTCAGCGTTACCGCCTGCATTGTCGGCAATAGGACCGTAGGCATCCGTAGCCAGGGTGATACCCAGCGTAGAGAGCATACCCACGGCAGCAATACCGATACCATAAAGACCTTGCGACAGGGCGCTGGCATTCATGTCCATCACAAAACCATTGGCGCAGAGATAACTCAGCATGATGGCCACACCGATGGTGACCACGGGGATGCAGGTTGACATCATTCCCGTGCCGATACCCTTGATGATGACCGTGGCAGAACCCGTAAGACCAGCCTCCGAGATTTTCTGCGTGGGTTTATAGGAATGTGAGGTATAGTATTCCGTAGCTTGTCCGATGATGACACCTGCGGCCAGTCCTGTAATCACGGAGAACGAGAGCCCCAGCCAGTTGTCTATCTGGAGCAGATAGAGAATGCCGAAGGTAGCCGCGGCAATCAAGACGGCCGACACATTCGTGCCCAGCGACAACGAGTGTAGCAGGTCGCGCATCGTGGCACCTTCCTTGGTGCGGACAAGGTAAATGCCGAAGATGCTCAGGAAAACGCCTACGGCAGCTATCAGCATGGGGGCGATGACAGCTTTCAACTGCATCTCGCCGGAAGCGGCAAAGGCTACGGCACCCAGGGCTGCTGTAGAGAGGATACTGCCACAGTAGCTCTCATACAGGTCGGCACCCATACCGGCCACGTCGCCCACGTTGTCACCTACGTTGTCTGCGATGGTGGCGGGGTTGCGCGGGTCGTCCTCGGGGATGTCGGCTTCCACCTTTCCCACGATATCAGCGCCTACGTCGGCAGCTTTCGTATAGATACCGCCGCCCACACGGGCAAACAGCGCCTGTGTTGAGGCACCCATGCCAAAGGTCAGCATCGTGGTGGTGATGGAGATGAGTCCGTCAGGATCAAAATAATTCAGGATGATAAACCATACTGCGATATCCAGCAGTCCCAAGCCCACTACGGTGAGTCCCATAACGGCACCGCTGCGGAAGGCAATCTTCAGTCCGCCATCCAGACTCTTACGGGCTGCGTTAGCCGTACGGGCTGAGGCGTAGGTAGCCGTCTTCATGCCGAAGAAACCTGCCAGACCGCTGAAGAAACCGCCCGTCAGGAAAGCAAACGGTACCCATGGGTTCTGTACACCAAATCCATAGGCCATCACAGAGAAGATGATGGCAAGGATGATGAAAACAATCAACACCACTTTGTACTGCTGTTTCAGATAGGCCATCGCGCCACGTCTTACGTGACCGGCAATCTCTATCATACGGGGCGTGCCTTCTTCCGCCTTCATCATGCTGCGGAAGAAACAGTAGGCCATGCCAAGGGCCACTACTGAGGCAATTGGAACGAGCCAAAAAGCAATAGGTATATTCATCATTGGTTATTGTTTTTAGTCTAATTTGTATAATATTATGTATTACATTTTGCAAAAGTATCACTTTTTTTTTATAAATACAAAAAAGTTTGCGATTTTTTGAGTAATTTTGCCGAAAAATTGAGAATATGACATTACATATATTTAATCCTGAACACGATATCGCCCTTGCAGCCAACCTCGCCAACTTCACCGCGCCTCATGCCGGTCGGCAGCTGCGCCATGACCTAGGCTTTATTCCGGCCTTGTGGGCTGAAGAGGGAGACAGTGTTCTTGTTGATAATCCTGAACGTGCCGCCTACGACTATGACCGTTTTCTTCATGCTGTCAACAGGCAACTGAAGGATTACGCGCCGGTCAGGAAAAATTTCCTCCCTCGTTGGGAAACAAAAATCCCCTTGTCGGACATCACGAAAATCCAGCCCTGGGGATGGGATGTGGCCCTGAAAGCCCGTCTGAAGCGGAGTGGGGCAGACGAGCGCTTGTTGCCCACGGATGTTCAGTTGGACGTTATCCGTCAGTTGTCGCATCGCCGCACCTCAGCCCAACTCCTTCCGCTGCTGCAATGTGAAGGTACGGTAGGCAAGTCGTTCGAGTGTCATACGGAAGAAGAAATTCGCCTGCTTCTGGAGCGTTACGGCCGACTGGTTCTCAAGGCTCCCTGGTCGTCGAGTGGCAGGGGATTGCGCTTTGTGAACAGTACCAATTTTACCACGCATCAGGCCGGATGGCTGCGCAATCTGTTTGCGACGCAGGGCTCTGTGATGGCCGAACCATTTTTTGACAAAGAGAAGGATTTTGGCATGGAGTTCTATGCCGGTGAAGATGGCAGTATCCGTTACTTGGGACTCTCGCTTTTCCATACGGAAAACGGCGCCTATACGGGAAATATCCTGGCTACGGAATATAAAAAGCGTGAAATGATAAGCCGTTATATATCAATTGAATTGCTTGATAGTATTAAGGAAAATATTTGCAGTAGTCTGCCGACCATCCTCAAGGGTGGCTATACCGGACCTTTCGGGGTTGATATGATGGTGGTCAAGGGTGAGCGTTTCCTACTGCATCCTTGTGTGGAAATTAATTTACGCCGTACCATGGGACATGTGGCCCTGGCCTTGACGCCAACCGACGACGAGATGGTGCGTGTGATGAGAATAGAATTTGCGGATGGCCGCTACAAAATGAAGGTAGAAAGAGTATAGGTCTCATGATGAATCTATTTGATATATGGATGCTCTCTGTGGCGTTGGCCATGGATTGTTTTACGGTGTCGATAGCCAGTGGTGTGATTCAGGGCCGGCGGGAATGGCCTGTGATTCTCCGTATTGCCTTCCTCTTCGGACTTTTCCAGGCGATGATGCCTTTTTTCGGATGGCTCGCCACGAATTATTTTGCCCATTATATTGAAGCCTACGACCATTGGGTAGCTTTCGGTCTGCTGGCTTTTCTGGGTGGTAAGATGATTTATGAGTCGTTCCAGCCTGAGGAGCAGCATTTCTTTAATCCGCGGAAACTCCGCACCCAACTCCTCCTGGCTGTGGCCACGAGTATAGATGCGCTGGCCGTGGGCATCTCCTTTGCCGTTACGGGCTATTCTTCCATGTCGATCCTCCTGGAACCACTTGTCTGGATTGGTCTGGCTTCCTTCTTTTTCAGTGTGTTTGGCCACCTGTTGGGACTCCGTTTTGGTGAGGCTGTGAGAAGGCGCATCCGCCCTGAATTATTGGGCGGTATCATCCTGATATTGATTGGCGTTAAGATTTTACTGACTCACATTTCAATTTTTTCTTCATTTTATTTGTCAGAATGATAAAGATTAATTATCTTTGCAGACAAATTAATAAATATTCTAATGGCTGACGAACAATTTCTTAATTCAGAACAAGAACTACAGCGCGAGCAGTTCAGGTCTCGAGATAACGAAACTCCCCAGATGCAGCAGATGATGCAGGGACAGACGGCGAATGCCAATGGCATTCCTTGTCCTAAGTGTGGTACTGTCAATGATCCCGATGCCACCTACTGTGCGCTGTGTGGTGCTTTCCTTATCACGGGCGTTTGCCCCAACTGTGGTAGTGAGATAGACCCGGATGCCGATTTCTGTGAGGCATGTCATCATTATATCAAGACGGATGTGTGCTCTTTCTGCGGCGCAAGTTTTAACGAGCAGGATGTCTACTGCCCTGAGTGCGGACAGCCTCGTGGCGGTATTGTATGTCCCGCTTGCCATACGCTCAACGATTTCTCTTTCTGTAAGCAATGCGGACGCCCCCTGACCGACCAGGCGCGTGCCATGCTGCAGCAGGTACGACAGATGCCTGAGTACAGGGAACTGGTGGCTATTGCCCAGGAGTACGACGAGCTGCAGATGCAGTTGCCCTACGAGACCGAGCAGGACAAGATGCGCGATGATGAGCTGCAGGGCTTGCGCAAGCGCGTGCTCACGTTGCTGGCCGAGGACAAGGGGCAGCATATCGACGTGAAGCCTGTGCCTAAGCGCCAGCGCGTGACCAAGGAGGAACTGGCTGACATGAAGAGCCGTAAGCTCGACCAGTTGGCTGAGTTGCTCAACCGAATGGCCATCCCCGAGGATCCCTCGCCGGCCACGGTCAGAAACTATGCGATGGCCCAGAAACCGTCGGGCGTGCGACTGGCCTGGAAATGTAACTATAAGAGTGCCCTTCACTCCAGTCCCTGTGGCTGTGCCAAACCTCAGATGGGTGGCAAATGGGTGATACTGGGACATAATTCAAAGCAGGATATTAAGGACGATAAATAATGGCAGACGATTTCGATAAAACCGACGTGTTCGACGACGACCCCGTTGTGGACGACAAGACCATGGTGATGAATCGTGACCTTGACCCTGTTGACGACGATAAGACGATGGTTTTTGCCGATAAGAACAAGGCAAATGCCAACGATGATGACGCCGTCAACGATGACGTTATCAGCGACGATAAGACGATGGTCTACAACGACGACAAGACAATGGTCTATGGTGGCGACGACAAGACGATGGTCTACAACGACGATAAGACGATGGTCTATGGTGGCGATGATAAGACGATGGTTATTGGCAACAATCAGCCCGAGGGCGACGACAAAACGATGGTGGGCATGCCGGCGAAGAAGTCGGGAGAGACCACCATGCGTCCTGAAGGACCAGCATCGCGCAACGACGCTAACGAGTCGTCGGCTCAGTATTTTAGTCTGAAGGGACTGGACTATGAACTGGTGACCTGTCTGAGCGATAACTCCGGTGAGGCTCAGGTCTATCTGGTTCAGAGAGAGGGTAAGGAGTATGTGCTGAAGCTCTATTACCCCAATTTCGATATCAATAAGAAACTGCTCCAGCTGGTTCGCTCGTTCCAGTTCGAGATGATTGTTGACCTTCAGGACTACGGTCGTACGTATGTAGACGGTAAGAACCGCTACTATGAGTTGATGGAGTACCTGAAGGGTGGCACCCTGAAGGATGTGAGAATCAATGGCGACTTCAACCGCTTCCGCCGACTGACGCTCCAGGCTGCTGCTGCACTGGCTTACTGTCATAAGAACCACCTGCTGCACAAGGATGTGAAGCCCACCAACTACTTCTTCCGTGACAAGGAGCAGCAGGAACTGGTGCTGGGCGACTTTGGTATCTCTTCTATACAGGAGACCGAGGGTAAGTCGTTCCGTACCACTCAGGCCCGTACGCCTATCTATGCGGCGCCTGAGATGTACACCGATGTGATCGACGGCGTGGTGGAGATTACCTTTGCGGCCGACTTCTACTCACTCGGTATGACCCTCTTCACCTTGTGGCTGGGCGAGAGCCCGATGAGCTCTAACGAGCGTGCTATGATGAAACAGAAGAACGAGGGTCGTCTGCCTCGACTGAACGAGCTGCCCGATCCCGTTAAGCGACTCATCCAGGGTCTTACCTCTGTGAACCAGAACACCCGTTGGGGATACGACGAGGTGGAGCGCTGGTTCAAGGGCGAAGACGTGGCTGTAGATATCTCGTCGCCTTTCCTGCGCTATCAGAGCTTCGTGGTTGACCCTGAGCGCAACCTGATTGCTGAGAACGTGAAGGAACTGGTGCCCATGCTGATTGCCAATGAGCAGTTGGCTGTCCATTATTTCTACAGCGGCCGTATCGTA
>Ga0310695_10009369_pt1 | contig 14732 bp, 11 predicted proteins | sample RumenRJG_04DNA_FD_203882 | JGI IMG/M metagenome (GOLD analysis project Ga0310695, IMG submission 203882) | Bovine rumen microbial communities from Lethbridge, Alberta, Canada - RJG_04 (v2) (version 2) | ecosystem: Host-associated > Mammals > Digestive system > Stomach > Rumen | place: Canada... | reverse complement strand
AGCAGCAGTCCCTGCTCGTAACGCTCCAGTCCCCACACCTTCAGATAGCCTGCCGACGGTACGAGTGGGCCATAATAGTAGTCGACGGTGTCGCCCAACGTATAATAGTCGCTATAGATTTGTCCGCTGGTCTCTAAGAGTTTGACTTTATCAGAGAAACCGCGTTCAGCAAACACACGGATAGCCTCTTCGTTGGTAGCTTCCGTGCGACGGAACGGCATGTCGAGATTGATAATCTCCTGCATGCGTTGACTGATAAGTGCTACATCCTCGTCGGTCAGTGGCTCGGCATTCTTTTTCTTGAAGTTACAGTAATAGCCGCGACACAACGAGTGCTCGATGAAGAGTTTCGAACCAGGGAAGACATCCTGAGTGGCTTTATAGAGTACGAAACTGAGCGAACGTACATAGACGCGATGACCTGAACCCTCGCAGGCATCCAGAAATTCGACGTCGCGATTCTGATACAGTCGGAACTTTAGCCCTTGTGAAGCGTTGTTGACCTTGGCCGATACGACAGGGTAGGGCAGTTTGATGTCGTCTTGAAACTCCTGATAGACGTCCAACAGTGAGCAGCCTTCAGGGAAACTCTTGGTCACATTGTTGTTCTTGCAGCGGATTTGTAGCATATATTTGTTGTTTATAGTTTACTGTTTATAGTTTATAGATCATCACGTTGTTTCAGCATTCTCTGTAGAAGTCGAGGGCATCTTTGATTTCTTCTTCTGTCGCGGTTTGGTTGATACGGATATCACCAATACCACCCAGCAGTGTGAAGTTGATGCTGTTGCCCTGGTTCTTCTTGTCGTGGTGCATCAGTTCTATCAAGTGGGGATAGTCATCGCAGGTGATCTCCATGCGTCCGTAGTTTTCTTTGATAAAAGCCACCGTCTGGCGCATCTGATCTTGTGGGAAGTTGGTCTTGACGCAGCAAAGGTAGAGTTCAACAATCATTCCCCAGGCCACAGCATAGCCGTGGAGTACGGGCTTACGCTCTAAGGCTAGCGATTCGAATGCGTGTCCTGCTGTATGGCCCAGGTTGAGGGCTTTGCGGATACCTTGCTCCGTGGGGTCTTCAGTGACGATGCGCTGCTTCACGGCAACGCTCTCGGCAACCATCCTGCCCAGTATATCTAGATGTTCTAGTGATTCTAGATTGAAATTCAAGAGCTCTGCCCACATCTCTTCATTGTTGATAAGGCCGTGTTTCAGCATCTCGGCATAACCCGAGCAGATGTTTTCATGATCCATGGTGCGCAGGAAGGTGGTGTCGAGAATCACTGAACGGGCATTGTTGAAGACACCAATCTCGTTTTTTAGTCCACCGAAGTTGATGCCCGTCTTGCCACCTACCGATGCATCGACCATCGAGAGCAGGGTGGTGGGTATATTAATATAAGGTATACCGCGCTTGAAGGTAGAGGCTGCAAAACCGCCTAAGTCTGTCACCATGCCACCGCCCAGGTTTACCATCAGCGAGTGACGGGTAGCGCCCATACGTTGCAGTTCGCTCCATACATGACTCAGCGATTCCAGTGTTTTGTGGGTATCGGTAGCAGGAATGGTAATGAGCTGTGCCCCTTTCATACACTCGAAATCACTGACTACAGGCAAACATAAACGTTCGGTAGTCTCGTCACACAGCACAAACAAAAGGTCGTGCTTGACCTCGTCAATGGCCTGTGTTAGGCTCTGACAGAGGTCCTTGGATATGATAATTTTTTGTTTTTCCATATTTTTGGTGCAAATTTACAATTATTTTTTAAACTTTCCTATTCTTTTAGCGTCAAAAAACCATAAATACATAAACATTGTTTAATTCATGAGACGTATTTTATTACTCATTGTGGCAGTATTGACTGCGTTGACAAGTATGGCCCAGCTCCATGTTACGGGCAAAGTGATTGAGAGCGACTCACAGGAGCCTGTCGCTCAAACCACGGTGAAATTGTTGAAGACTGACAGTACTTTGGCAGCAGGTGTGCTGACAAAACTTGACGGTAGTTTTAGTGTAAAGGCTCCCAGTGCAGGCACTTATATCATACAGGTGACGTGTGTGGGTTTCAAAGCTTACACCAAGCGTGTCAGCGCACAGGCCGACAAGGATGTGAAACTGGGCACCATTTCCCTGCAGCCTGACGCTATCATGCTGAAGGGCGCTACCGTCACGGGTCATGCAGCAAAGGTGACGTTGAAGGCTGACACCTTCGTCTACAACGCTGCTGCCTTCCGTACCCCGGAAGGTTCGGTCGTCGAGGAATTGGTAAAGCGACTCCCTGGTGCTGAGGTCGGTGACGACGGAAGCATTAAGATTAATGGTAAGGAGGTCAAGAAGATTCTCGTCGACGGTAAGGAATTCATGACTGGTGATACGAAGACTGCCATGAAGAACCTGCCTACGAACATTATCGACCGTATCAAGGCCTACGACCAGCAGAGTGATCTGGCTCGTATCAGCGGTATCGACGACGGTGAAGAGCAGACCGTGCTCGACTTCGGTATTAAGCCTGGTATGAACCGAGGCTTTATGACCAACAATGATGTCGGTATCGGTACACGTAGCAGATATTCAGCTCGTACGTTCAATGGCTTGATGAAGCAGGATATGACGATGATGATGATGGCCAGTGCCAATAACGTTAACGATATGGGCTTTGGTGGCGGCGGTGGCCGTTTCGGCATGGGTCGTCAGGGACTGACCGCTACGAAGATGGTCGGTCTGAACATGAACTATGAAAAGACTGGTAAACTGACCCTTGACGGTAGTGTCCGTTGGAACCATAATGATGGTGATGCTTTCTCAAAGGGCAACTCTGAGACATTCTTCAGTTCTACAGTCTCGCAGTTCGGTAACAATAAGAATCAGAACTACAGCCGCTCGAATGCATGGGATGCCCAGATGCGTATGGAGTGGACACCCGACTCCATGACGAACATCATGTTCCGTCCTAATTTCCGCTATAATAGCAGCGACGGTACTACAATCGGTCAGAACGCTTCTTTCTCTGATAATCCTTATGAGATTGATGTTCCTTCAATTGGTTTGATTACTGACCCCTTGGCTCAGATCGATTTGATTAGACAGCTTAACCCGAGCCTGATCAAGAACCTCCAGCTACAGAACAGCATCAGCTATAGTGATTCAAAGAATGTCGGTGGTATGTTGCAGATTAACAGGAAACTGAACAATTCTGGCCGTAACCTGACATTGGTATTTAATGGTAGCTATAGTAAGGGCGATAGCAAGTCACTTTCGAATAATATCGTAGATCTGGTTGCTTCTGACTCTTCTTATCAGACGAACCGTTGGAATATCACGCCGTCTGAGAATTATAGCTATAGTGCACGTTTGAGTTATAGCGAGCCCATTTGGCGCCGTACCTACTTGCAGTTCAGCTATACTTACGGTTACAGCTATCAGAAGAGCGACCGCGAGACCTTTAATATGCTGGGTGCTGATTTCAGAGATCTGACTCCTGAGTATCGTGGTTGGGACAGCTATCTGGATCGTGCCACACTTGAAAAGGACGATACCCAGAGCCGTTTCTCGGAGTATAAGAACTATACGCACACGGCAGAGGTAACCCTGCGACTCATCCGCAACTCTTATCAGTTCAATGTCGGCTTCCAGGTTGTTCCCCAGAAGTCACACTATATTCAGGACTACACTCAGAAGGTTCAGGGACAGACCGTACGTCTGAGAGCTGATACAACCCGTACCGTGACGAACTTCTCGCCAACACTTGACTTCCGTTGGAGAAAGTCGCAGACTAGCCAGTTGCGTTTCAACTATCGTGCCAACACCCGTCAGCCGTCTATCAGCGACCTGTTGGATATCTACGACGACAGCAACCCATTGGCCATCCGCAGGGGTAATCCCGGCTTGAAGCCTTCGTTCACGCAGAACTTCCGTTTGAACTATAACGACTATTTCCAGAAGCATCAGCAGTCTATCGGTGCCTTCCTGAACTTCTCGATGACTGACAACTCGGTTAGCAGCAAGACGACCTTGATTGATCCTACAACAGGCCAGACTGAGACAAAGCCTGAGAATATCAATGGTAACTGGAACAGCAGCCTTTTCTTGATGTTTAGTTCAGCTCTTGACTCAGCTGCTTATTTCAACCTGAATACAACGACGAACCTCAGCTATAATCATAATGTAGGTTACGTTCAGGTTGCTGGCGATTTGGAATCTCAGAAGAGTGTTACAACAGCCATGGGTGTCGGTGAGCGTTTGGCACTCAGCTATCGTAACGAATGGTTGGAGATTGAGTTGAACGGTTCGTTAAACTATCAGAAGAATCGTAGCGAGTTGCAGACTAACAACAATCTCGATACTTGGCAGTTTACCTATGGTGGTATGCTCGGAATCACTTGTCCTTGGGGAACAGCCCTGTCAACGAATATGGGTATGCAGAGCCGTCGTGGTTATGCCGATGCATCTATGAATACCAATGAGTTGATTTGGAATGCACAGCTGTCGCAGTCGTTCCTGCGTGGCAATGCCCTTACCGTTTCTCTCCAGTTCTACGACATCCTGCACCAGCAGTCTACTGTTAGCAGTATGCTCAGTGCTATGCAGCGCAGCGATACGGAGTACAACGCTATCACCAACTACGCTATGTTACACGTCATCTATCGTATGAACCTCTTCGGAGGTGGCCAGAATGGCTTCTTCGGTGGCCGTGGTGGCCGTGGCGGTCGTGGTCAGGGCGGTCCTGGTGGTATGCCTGGTGGTGGTCGTGGTGCCCGTGGTGGCGGTGGCTTCGGCGGCGGCTTTGGCGGCGGTGGCTTCGGTGGTGGCCGTCCCATGATGTAAGAATAATAATCTAAACTAGATCATAATTCGGATCATAATCCAAAGAAAGGGTGCTCAAACCAATGAACACCCTTCTTCTTGTTTATTAAACGATGGTTTGTTAGTCTTCCTTGCGATCGTCGATGTTGTCGCCCTCTGTGGGAGCCATCTCCTCCTCGAAGTCAGTAATGCCGGCAGTAACGAGGATATCGTACCACTGGATGAGCTTCTTGATGTGGCTGTTCTGTACGCGCTCCTGATCCCAGTCAGGCAGAACCTTGGTGAAGTAGTCGTGTAACTCCTTGGGAGAAGCCTTGCGAAAGTCGACACTCGATTTCTTGCCACCTTCCAAGTCGCGCATAGAGGCGAGCACCTTCATCAGGGGGATATCCTCGGTCTCGGTAAACATGGCGATGTCGGCCAGTGAGGTAATACGGTCGGTGCCAAAAGCAGGAATACGCTTGTGGGTGTCGTCCAGAGCCTCGACGATAAGGCTGTTCTTGGCACGTGATACTAATTTGTAAAGTCCCGGTTTGCCCGAGATAGCTAAAATGGTCTGTTTCATTGTTTTTCTATTTTATATTTTGTTATTTCGATATGTCGTTATATCGATTTTATTAATTCTTCGATTTGACTGTCTATGTCTGCCAGCCCGTCGTTGACGATTTCATAGTCGGCATGTGCCTTGACCTCATCCTGCGACCACTGACATGAAATCCATTGCATGGCTTTTTCGCGGGTAATGCTGTCGCGTTGCATGACGCGCTGGATGCGGACTTCCAAAGGCGCTGTGACCACTACGGCCTTGTCAACCAGTTGGCGGGCACCCGACTCAAACAGGATGGCGCTTTCCATCCATTGCATGCCGCTGGCTTCGAAGTCACGGAACACGGCGGGATGGATGATGGCATTCATGGCCTGTTGATTAACCTCGCTGGCTAACAGGAAACGGCTCATGGCAGCCTTGTCGAGCGAGCCTACCAGATCGATAATCTGTTGCTGGAGCTCTGGAGATGTGCGAATGAGTCGCTTAGCTGCTGCATCGCAGTCATAAACCGTAATGCCATACCGTTCCAGTCGCTTGCATACGTAGCTCTTTCCGGAACCTATACCGCCTGTAATCCCAATCTTCTTCATTCTTTCATTCTTCACTCATCACTAGGGCGAAGCCCGCCTTGTGAAGTCCGCTTTAGTCTTCTTCTATGAGATAGTCCACCTGTTTGGTTTCTAACGTTGCACGGCTAATGCCATGTGGTACGCTTTGCAGGTAGAGATTACATTTCTCGGAAGGATTCTGGGCTATTTCGCGATAGTCGGCAACAATAATGAAGTCTTCAGGGCGCAGATATTTAATCTGACTGGCACCAGCCACGAAGTGTACCTTCACTTTGGCTGGGAAGGTGCGCAACACCTTGCCCTCGGGCAGATTCAAACATTGGATGGGTACACCGTCAATGTGTTCCTCTGTCAGTACGTCCGTGAAGAACTCGATTTGTATGCGTTCCGGCACGACCTTGACGTCGTGGGCATGACTAAGTCGGCAACTGACGGTCAACGTATCTCTGAAACCGGCATAGTTCAGTGGTTCGGTATATACGGCACGAATGCTGTCCAATTTATCAGGCGAAGCATATACATCCACACTGTCTGGCATGTAGTTGACCTGAGAAATAAAGTAGAGGTGTTCAGGGATGACGCGTCCCGTCCAACGTATGGGCACACGCTTACGTTCACCATTATTATAGAAGAACTCCAGGCGGTCAGGCTTGATAGCGGTGACTGTAGTCGAAATCTCCAATTGTTGTTCCAGCAGACGTTTGATGTCAGAGGCTGATACAATACCACCGCCGTTACCTCGGTCGTAGTTCTTGTAATTCAGAGAAATTGTAGGCAGACGATGACCATACAGGTATGCCACAATCATCCATCCCTTATCGCGAAGCGTAGCTCGCACGGTATCGGTGGCTGGTGACGTAAGAACCACATTCTTGGGAATACCCACCACCTGTACAGGCACTTTCATTTCGCGTTCGTAGGTCTCGTTCAGTGTGATGGTGAGCCAAAAGATGCCCGCGAGCAACAAAAAGAACAAAAATGTCAGGAACTGCTTGTTCACGTTACTGAACAAGAAATCCCTGAAGTTCTTATATAAGTTCTTTAAACTCACAGTCCCAACTTTTCACTCTTCACTTTACTAGCGAAGCGCCTTACTTCTGAACAGGAGTGCTGGCAGTATCTTTGTAGACGTAGCCCTTGTCAACCTTGATAACAACGCCGTCGGCAATCTTGACCTCAACGATGCCTGTAGCCAGGTCAATCTTCTTCACGGTGCCATAGATGCCGCCACCAGTGACAACCTGTGTGCCTTCCTGCAGCGAGTTCTGGAAATTCTGAATCTCCTTCTGACGTTTCTGCTGGGGTTTGATCATAAAGAAATACATGATGGCAAAGATGGCTACCATCATAATGAGGAAACTGGTCATGCCACCACCGCCTTGACCGGCCTGTGCGGCTAAAATTAACTGTGTCATGTTATTATTTAATGTTTAATATTTAATTTTCAACGTTTATTGTTTCTTCTTCTCGATGTGTTTCAGCAGCTGTCCGCTCCTTACCAGATAGTGGGCAATGGTATCAAGCATGCCGTTGATGTAGCCCGCACTGCGTGGGGTAGAGTAGAGCTTGGCCATCTCCACATATTCGTTGATGGTTACATTGATGGGAATTGATGGGAATGTCATCATCTCCGCAATGGCAATCTGCATGATGATGATGTCCATATAGGCCAGACGGTCGAAGTCCCAGTTGCGTGAAGCATCACTCATGTAACGCTGATACTGGTCGGCGTTCATGATGGTGGCACGGAACAGCTTACGGGCATATTCCTTATCCTCCTCCGAATCGTATTCGGGCAACAGCTCCTGGTGGCTCTGATTCTTCTCTTCAAAGCGCTTGATGGTTTTCACCACAAAGGTATCCACTACATCCTTGTCGTCGTTCCAGTAGAGGCTCTGCTCTTCAAGCAGGGCATCCAGGTCGGCGTTGTTCTGGATGAGGGTACGGTACAGTTTGCGCCATAACTCGCGGTCGGCATCATAGCTGTCGTCACTGCTGGCCATATAGTCTTTGTAGATCTGGCTCTCTGTAATCTGGGTATAAATCTTCTTCAGGAATTCAGGTTGCTCCTGATCCCAGTTCTTTTTCTGGCTCTCCAAAAACTCGTTCAGCATGTGGTTTTCCTCCAACTGCAATGCAAAGCGGTTGTAGGCAAACTTCTGCGAAGGCATCTCTGTTCCTTCACGCTGTGCACGTGCCTGAGCCACTTCCAAATGACGGCGCGACTCGTGGGTAATGCTCACAATAAGTGCTAACAGGTAATTGTAGAGATCGTAGGCTTTTGAAAGACTGAACAAAAGTTCCTTTTCAGCCGTGTCAATGTTCTTACTGCCGTTCTGATAGTACGCATAGGTTAACTGTACTGTTTTGATCCTAATGAGTTCTCTGTTGATCATAATTCTTTTTCTAATCTAAATAGCTTTCTTGATACTCTTATCAGCTGCAAAGGTACGAAAAAAAGTGAAAAGTGGAAAGTGAAAAGTGAAAAATTTGCTTTCGCTAACATTATTTTTGCTTTTTATTTGCTCATTCCACAAATTTTATGTAATTTTGCAGCCGCTTTTCGCATCGTGTGATGGTGGATTAAGCAAAAACACTTAATTTTAGAGTAACACATTTATTAATTATGAAAGAGATTAACGTAAACGGTCAGAAGCGCACCGACACAGGCAAGAAGGCCTCTAAGCAGCTTCGTAAGGAGGGTTTGGTACCCTGCAATTTGTATGGTGAGAAGAAGGGTGAGAACGGTCTGCCCGAGGCATTTGCTTTCGCAGCTTCTATGGCTGAGCTCCGCAAGGCTGTCTACACACCTCACGTATATGTAGTGAACCTGAACATCGATGGTAAGGAGCACAAGGCTATCATCAAGGAGCTGCAGTTCCATCCCACAACCGATGCTCTGCTGCACGCTGACTTCTTTGAGATCAACGAGACCAAGGCTATCACCGTTGGTATCCCCGTGAACCTCACTGGTCACGCTCAGGGTGTTCGTGATGGTGGTCGTCTGAGCCAGTCTATCCGTCTCATCAACGTTACTGCTCCCTACAAGCAGATTCCTGAGAAGCTTGACATCGACGTTACTGATCTGCAGCTGGGTAAGGCCATCAAGGTTGGCTCACTGAGCTTCGAGGGTCTTGAGATCGCTACTTCTAAGGAGGTTATCGTTTGCTCTGTTAAGGCTACCCGTGCATCACGTTCTGCTGCTGCTGAGGCTGCCGCTGAGTAAAGTAATTGACAATTGATAATTGATAATTGACAATTGGACAAGTACTTAATTGTTGGTTTGGGTAACCCTGGCGACGAGTACGCCGAGACCCGCCACAATACAGGATTTATGGTATTGGACGCTTTTGCTAAGGCGTCCAATATCGTTTTTGAGGATAAGCGCTACGGTTTCGTGGCTGAGACCTCATTGAAGGGTAGGAAGGTATTCTTGCTCAAGCCTACCACATATATGAACCTAAGTGGTAATGCCGTGCGCTATTGGCTGAACAAGGAGAATATTGACCAGAGTCGTCTGCTGGTTATCAGCGACGATGTGGCCATTCCCGTTGGTCAGTTCCGTCTGAAGGCCAATGGCTCAAACGGTGGCCATAATGGTTTGGGGCATATCCAGCAGCTCATTGGTCAGCAGTATGCCCGTCTGCGCATGGGTATCGGCAATGATTATCCTGTGGGCTCACAGATAGACCATGTGCTCGGACGTTTTGCCTCTGAGGAATTAGAGGCATTGCAGCCCGCTATCAATCTCGGTGTCGATATCATCAAGAGCTTTGTCTTGGCAGGTATCGATGTTACGATGAATCAGTACAATAAATTAGGGAAAGGCAAATGAACGAGGCTCGCATCGATAAATGGCTCTGGGCAGCACGTATCTTCAAGACGCGCTCAATAGCTGTTGACGCCATTAAGAATGGTCGTGTCACCATACAGGGCGTCAACGTCAAGCCCTCACGTATGGTAAAAGAAGGCGAGGTGGTCAGCGTCCGCAAACCACCCGTCACCTATTCGTTTAAGATTCTGAAGACCATCGAGCAGAGGGTAGGGGCCAAGTTGTTGCCCGAAATTTACGAGAATGTTACTCCGCCCGACCAGTACGAGTTGCTGGAAATGAATCGCATCAGCGGTTTTGTAGACCGTCAGCGAGGTACGGGACGCCCCACCAAGAAGGAGCGCCGCGCCCTCGACGAATTTCTATTTGATGTTGACAGTGACGCGTTTTAGGTCCTTGTCAGCACTAGACGAACCCAACATGATTTCATATTTGCCTGGCACCACACGCATGGTGTTGGTCTTGGCGTCCCAACCCTCAAAACGTTCGCGTGGGAAGTCAATGGACATCATTCTGGCCTCGCCAGCCTTCAGCGTTATGCGCTGGTAGGCACGCAGCGTCTTCAGCGGACCTTCCTTGTCGGCCAAGTTACGGACATAGACCTGTACTACCTCCGTACCGTCCGCGTTACCTGTGTTCTTGATGGTAAATTGCACCTTATTCTTCATATATACGGGTTTGCTGATGTCAAACGTCGTATAGCTCAGTCCGTAACCGAAGGGGAACAAAGCCTCGCCCTGGAAGTAGCGGTAGGTGCGGTTCTTCATCGTATAGTCAAGGAAGTCGGGCAGGTCGTTTACACTCTTATAGAATGTCATAGGCAGTTTGCCGCTGGGATTCACCTTGCCGGTGATGACTTCTGCAATGGCCTGACCGCCACGCTCGCCGCCATACCAGCCCTGTATGATGGCGTCGCAACTCTCCAGTTCAGGCACCATAGCCATTGCACCGCCCGAGCAGTTGACGAATATCACCTTCTTGCCAGTCTCGTGCAACATCTTCAACAGGTCGCGCTGCACCTGTGGCAATTCAATGTCGGTACGGTCGCCGCCTTTGAAGCCTGGGTCGCTGACCTTCATTTCCTCACCCTCAACGCGTGGCGAGATACCGCCTACGAAGATGACGGTCTCTGCATGACCTATGCGTGCCAACAGCTGCTGGCGTGTAGGATTCTGCTTCTTGCAGATGTCAAACTGCATTGCTGCCATACCGCCTTCCTGTACGTAGTCTATCTGAATGCGATAGCTTTCGCCTTTCCTGACGTTCAGCATGGGCTGGGCTTCCTGAATACGCTGACGTACTTTCCAGATATCTACCAGTGTGTCGCCGTTTACGATAACACGTACCTTGTCGTCGGCTCCCACTTTGAGTACGAGTGCCTCGTCTTCCGTTGGAATCAGCGTGCCCATATATCGGGCTGAGAAGTTCTCAAGGTTGACGCCTGGCGCAAATACCGTGTTGCCGCCATTGCTCAGATTGATGGGTTCGGCGTTGACCACACTCGTCACGGGGTTGCCCTTCATCTCCGTATTATTCCAGTAATAGGCTCTGATGCCTTTGCCGCCTTCGGGTGCGCGCATCTTGTCGAAACGGCTTTCGAATACCTCGTTGCGCGTCAGTGCACACCCCTGAATGTAGGGAACGTCGCCCAACTGTTGGCGCAGTCCTCTCAGGGCTGTAATGGTTTGTGTAGCAAAACCGCTGTAGTTGCCCCACTGCATAATGCTGTCGTTGGCATTCGGTCCCATTACCACGATGTTCCCTTTCCCTTTGGAGGGGGATAGGGGGAGGCTCCCGTTATTCTTCAGCAGCACCACACCCTCACGTGCAATATCCAAGGCCAACTGCTTGTGTTCCTTTGAGGCAATGACCGATGAAGGTATCTTCGTCCATTCCACCAATTCGTCCTTATCGAAGTCACCCAGTTCAAAGCGGGCTGTCAGCAGGCGTTTCAGGCTGATGTTGATTTGCTCCTCACTGATGTCGCCACGTTTGACGGCAGCAGGCAAGTTCCTGTATTCCGAACCGCATTCCAAATCGGTACCGCTCAGCACGGCCTTGGCTGATGCAGCCTCACCGTCTTTCGATACGTTGTGCCAACGGGGCAGGAAGTCGCGTATGGCACCGCAGTCGCTGGTTATAAGTCCCTTGAAGCCCCATTCGTCGCGCAGGATATGACGCTCGTAGCGGGCATTACCACAGCAGGGGTCGCCGTCTATGCGCTGGTAGGCACACATCACCTCGGCCACGTTACCTTTCTGTACCAGTGCCTTGAAGGCTGGCAGATAGGTTTCCCACAGGTCTCGTTCAGGCAGTTGCTGTATGTCGAACGTATGGCGGTTCCATTCCGGTCCGCTATGTACAGCAAAGTGCTTGGCGCAGGCCAGGAGTTTTTTGTATTTACCATTTTCCGATTTGCCATTTATGGATTGTCCCTGCAAGCCGTTTACCACAGCCAGTCCCATACGCTCCGTCAGGTACGGGTCCTCGCCGTACGTCTCCTGTCCGCGTCCCCAGCGTGGGTCACGGAAGATGTTGATGTTCGGTGTCCAGAACGACAAGCCCTGATAGCGCTGCACGCGACCCGACTTCTTCGCCTGCTGATTCTTGGCACGTGCCTCGTCGCTGACAGCCGAGAATACCTTATATACCAGTTCATCGTCCCACGAGGCTGCCATCATTGTCGTGATGGGGAACACGGTGACGAAACCGTTACGTCCGATACCGTGCAGCGCCTCGTTCCACCACTGGAATGCGGGGATGCCTAATCGCGGAATAGCTGGCGACACGTCCATCATCAACTTGGCTTTCTCCTCCAGCGTCAGTCGGCCGAGTAAATCGTCGGCACGCTGCTCAGCCGTCAGGTTCGGATTCTGGTACGGTAACATCTGGGCCATCAATGCAGATGTCGTTAATGCAATGAGTGTAGTTAAGAATAGTTTCTTCATTGTTATTGAATGAGTTTATTTAATGAATACTTTCTTGCCACGTTGTATATATATGCCTTTCGACGGATAGCTTGTTCCTATGCCTTGTAAGTTGTAGAACTTGCTGCCATCAAACGTCACAATTCGTGTCTCGCTGATATCACTGGTTTCGCTCTTTACTTCACCGGTTATGCTGACATTACCAATAGCCAAGGCTTTTCCTGTTCCGAGGCTCATGATGTGAAACGTCAGACTGCTGGTACCGGAAGCAGATGGCACATCATAGATGTCCTTTTCGTATGCTGTGAAATTATTGTTTCGTTCAGGACCTAAGGCCAGTTCAATTTCTTTTTTCCCATTTTCGTTCTTCCAATAGATATCCAACTTACCGCCATTGGTACCACATTTACATGCATAGAAGGCAACCTTTGTAGGACGAAAATAGAGACCGCTGGCCATGTTTATATTAAATGATACAGCATTGTCGTCATTGGCTGAAGCCTCATTCTGAACTGCCGATGTGAACTTTGTTATGCTTCCAGCGCCAGTTATTGATTGCTTTCCACCATAGCTGATGTTGCTTCCCAGCGTAATGCTGTTGCCACTGATGTGCCTGCTAACGGATTCGTCGTAGGTGGCAGTCTGTCCTGCATTTCCAGTGTCCATTTTCCAGTTGATGGCACCCGTCCCGATAGTAGTCCTGCCAGACTCACTGTTGCCACCAGGAACATAGACCTCTTCAATATATCCCATTTGCTCGCCCCCTTCAATTTGTGCTGTGGTGATGTCAGCTACAAGAGAGTTCATATAGATTTCGAGGTTGGTGTAGCCGTCTTTACCTATTGTATTCCCATCGTTGGTATCACTGGCATTCAGCCCGTGTGCAGTCTCCCATTCGTCAGGCATACCGTCACCATCGGTATCTGTAGGTGCTGTGGTGCTGTTGAGTTCAGGCCAAAGGGTAGGAATGACCGACTTGACATCTTCCTGGGAATTGATGAATCCCTTGTCGTTACCACTGCCCGTACAAGTTGCTTCTCCGTTTTGAACATCGCTGATGATCATGTTGTCAAGGGCATCACGGTGTAGCGATGCCCCGACATACTTCAGCACCTTGTCGTAAGCCTGATCTGCCGTATGCGTTGTAACGGCTACAAAGGGAATTGGCTCATTGATGCGCATGGTGTCCTTTGTGGTCTGGGTGTAAGTGCCGTCATTGCCGTTGGCATCCACTTGATTCCACATTCCGTAGGTCCAATTGTCGTTGGTGACATTGCTGTGCTTGGTGTTCTTGTTGCCTGTCACATAATATTTGCCCCAGACATGCCACATCACGTCCCAACCGTTGGGAGTACCATTATGATTGGTATATTCCGATGTGCGGATGCCAATAGCTGCTATGCGCTGTTGAATGGTTGAATTGCGGTTGTTCGTGGCTGGACCTGGTTTGTAGTAGTTATTGACGATATTCACCTTCATGCCTTCACCGCCGTAACAGCCATTGCCTCCCCAGTTGTATATAACATTGTTACGCATATCCATACGTTCGTCAGTCTGGGTGCCTTGGCGCGGGCCAAGGCGTGGTGTCCGGCTGGTGTGGTGGGCTATCAGGTTGTGGTGGAATGAACTGCCTGCACCTCCCCAGTTGCCACCATAGCCGTGGGCACCCTTGGAGTGTCCACTGTTCACCAGACTCTGCGACGATATACACCACTGAACTGTGAGGTTTCGTCCGCCATATATAGACAGACACTCATCGATACTCCAGCTGACAGAGCAATGATCGACAATAATGTTGTTTTCGTCCATCGAACCCAGTCCGTCGCCTTCGTGATAGGCTACCTGACGGTTACCTAATCTGAATCGCATAAATCGGCAGATGACATTTGAACCTAATGTCACCGGATAGTCTGCTATACAGATTCCGTCACCAGGAGCTGTTTGTCCTGCAATTGTCGTGTTGTTGGCAATTTTCAGCGCTGACTTTAAAAAGATGGTTCCTGATACATCAAAGACGATGGTTCGAGGTCCAGGCTGTGAGTTGGCCCAGCGTAGT
>Ga0310695_10009368_pt1 | contig 14733 bp, 14 predicted proteins | sample RumenRJG_04DNA_FD_203882 | JGI IMG/M metagenome (GOLD analysis project Ga0310695, IMG submission 203882) | Bovine rumen microbial communities from Lethbridge, Alberta, Canada - RJG_04 (v2) (version 2) | ecosystem: Host-associated > Mammals > Digestive system > Stomach > Rumen | place: Canada... | reverse complement strand
CACAGCAACGGCCATGCCGACGTCTGCCATCTCCTCCGCTTTTTCCGCATACGGCTTTGCCTCCGATTCCGGCATTTCCCTGACCTCTGCTTTTGTCCCCTTGGGAAGCACGCCGACCGGCGCGTGGATCCTGACCGTATATTTCCCGGCCTTCTTTACGGCCTTGAACTCCGGCATGAGGGCCGCCTTATCTTTCTCTTCCGCTGATCTCGCAAAGGCGATCTCGGCAGTGCAGCTGCCCTCCGCAATCTCGAAAGAATAGGAATACTTCTGTGCCGGCGCCGAGAACCCGGTTTCCGCTGCGCTGCCCGCATCCGTCTCGATGACATAATCTGACACCGAATAGCCTTCGGCCGATTCCGCAATAACGGTGAAACCGCATCCGGACTGCTCCTCAATGGTCAAAACACTGCCGTCCTCCACCTCTGACGCATCATATTCATTGCCGTTTCTCTCCGTCACATGCACGGTGCCTTCAGCTGTCTTCTGAATCATGTAAGAAGGCTCGTCTTCACTCGCGCCTTCATCGCTGCCCACTATGATCTTGACAACACCTCCCTCCGAGTCGAACTTCAGAAGAAACCGTCCTGTCCTGATCTCCTGAGACGATTCCTCCTCCTTTGCGAGTTCTGTATACAAGGTGTCCGCTGTTCCGGCTGCTTCCGATGTTCCTGACGTGTCCGGTTCAGCTTCCGGTTCCGGCGGATCAGGTGCTGCATCGCTTCCTTGGGGATCTTCACTTTCTGTTTTCCCTTCCGTTGCCGGCATTTCGGAAGTCTCGGCTGTTCCGGCATTTTCGACCGCCTCTGCTGTTTCAGTATTCTCGTCCGTTCCGCCGTTTTCAGCTGCTTCGACGGCTTCCGCTTTCTCCATGACTCCTGCCGGATCTGCCGCTGCGGTCTTCCCGGGGATCACAGAAGTCAATGCGGCTGCGGCCGCCAAGGCGGCCGCCATAATTCTGCTCCTTAACTTGTTGTGCATGTTTCTCCTTTCTGCTGGTGCGTCACTGTTTTGCCACAGCCGATCGAAGCAAATGCTTCCGATCAGCCGTTATGTAAACGAAGGCCGACCGGATAAGCGCTCAAAATCCTCCGCTATGCATACCTTGATGGAAAAATGAATTGAAAATGAATTGGGAAATCGAATAAAAAGTTTGTGATTTGCTCTGCGAACACCTCGTGTGTCAGTTGATCGGATAAAAGATGAATTTCAGAATCGGCGTGTGCCTTCTGAGGTGGTTTGAATAGTTTGACCGATATGGCCGGTTTTAAGAAATGATTTCTGATCAGATAAAAGATAAGATCAAGAACAGGAAACCATATTTATATTTGGCAATATAGCACCTTAAGAAATTTGATGAAAGCCCTTTGGGTACCTAAAATGCGAAAGTCGCCAATTTAGTGATTTTCGCACAAAAGTGTCAGGGGGACGGTTCTTTTGACAACTTTTTGAAGGAGAGGCGGGACGACCCTTTATCAATCATGAAGTGTCAGGGGGACGGTTCTTTTGACAACTTTTTGAAGGAGAGGCGGGACGACCCTTTATCAATCATTGAAAATCCGGACGCCCGGAATCAGAAAAAAAGAAATCTAAGGAAGCGTGACTCTAAATTTAAGGGGAGACAGAGAACCGTCCCCTGTCTCCCCTTGACACCTTACTTTGTCGGTGCAGGCGCCGTCTGCTCCTGCTCTCCTGTCTTCTGCGCAGGCGCCGTCTGCTCCTGCCCTTCGGTCTGCTGCGCAGGCGCCGTCTGCTCCTGCCCATCGGTCTGCTGTGCAGGCGCCGTCTGCTCCTGTCCTTCTGTCTGCTGCGCAGGCGCCGTCTGCTCCTGCCCTTCGGTCTCCTGCGCAGGCGCAGGTTCAGATGCAGGCTCTGCCGTTTGCTCCTGTCCTTCCGTCTGTTCCTGCTCTTCTATCTGCTCTATGATCATCTGCTGAATTTCATCCTGATGATTTCCGTACCACCAGGATCCCAGCACTACCGAAGCCAGGATCGCGACCATAATGATCGACAGGACTACCGCTTCCCAAATGTGCTTTCTGTCATCACTTACCGCTTCCAGCTCCTGCCAGTAGTCTCTCTTCTCACCGCGCTTAGTCGCAAGTCCATAGATCAGGATCACAACGATCAGCACACCGATCATCACGTTCGCACCGAGACTTCCCTCGACACCGAAGCTTGTGTTGTAGAAAATGCCGTCCCTTGCAGAGGCTGCCTCGAGCTTAAAGACGGAATATTGGGACACAATTCCGCTGTTGGGCAGGCCGAACACAATGCTCTGAGAGAAGTTCCAGGCTGTGTGTGCCCAGATAACGGTCCAAAGGCTGTCCCAGAAATAAACGATCAGCGAGAACAGCACACCGATCAGGAACACCTGCAGCAGTCCCAGCTGCGTGACACCCGGATTAGCAAGATGCAAGGACATAAATACCAGTGCGTTGAACAAAACAGCGATGACCGGCCAGCGGTATCTTCTGCGCAGCTTCTGGTACAGATAGCATCTGTCAACGATCTCCTCCGCGCCGGACTGGATCATCACACAGAACAGGAAGGCGAAAAAGAGAAGAGGGTTGAATTCATTGAAGTAAAGATGAATATCCCCCTGCAGCCATGACAAGAAAATGCAGCTGCCGTTCATTCCGAATCCAAGAAGAATACCGATCAGGACAGCTTTCCAATTGTTGCCGTGCCGATTGTACCAAAAGGCTTTCCACATCGGCCGGTTGTCCTTGAAAACCGTGATCACCACCATGAACAGGAGCCAGATTCCGAAGAAGGAAAAATAGTCCAGCAGAAACGCCACTGTCCCTTCATCATGAAACAGCGATAACCCAAGCTGTCTCACCGGTAAAACAGTATTCATTAAGATCGCCGATATCGCTGCTCCGATGAACGTAAGAATTACTGACAGCATCGCTGCGATCGGAATAATATCCGTCCAGCTTCCGGATGCGCGCAGGAATGATTTCTTTTTTTGGACCGGCACTTCTGCCGCTGCCGACGTATTCGCTGCCGACGTATTCGCCGTCGTCTCTGTGTCTGCTGCCGGCCACGGATCCGCCGCTGTTTCTTCACTTGCGGCCGTATCTGCACTCGTTGTTACGTCTGCATCAGCGGTCTCGCCCACATTCGTTGTCGTATCCGCATCAGCGGTCACCTCCGGATCGGCAAACCCTCCCGGATTATATGAGGTTTCTGCTCCGATTTCTTCATGTAGATCTTTTTCCTTATCCACAGTGTTTTCTCCTCCCAAATATATAATCTGTGCTCCTTATCTCTTTCGCAGACTGTTCCCTGATCGGGACATCTTTTTCAGCAGTTCCTATTTATTATACACCATACCCGATATTTCGTTAAAAAAAAGAGCACCGAAGTGCTCTTTTTTGCATACTATGCATTCTTAAATACTTTTGATCAAAGTAAGGAATACTCACAAATAATCTCAGGCCTTGCCTGCGCTTCCGAGAACGTTGACGATCTTGTGTGCGACCATGTCCTTGACCGCCTGTCTTGCGGGTTTGAGATACTGTCTGGGATCGAAGTGCTCCGGGTGCTCCGCGAAATATTTCCTGATGTTTCCGGTCATGGCCAGACGAATATCGGAATCGATGTTGATCTTGCAGACGGAAAGCTCTGCTGCGTGGCGAAGCTCATTCTCGGGGATACCGATCGCATCGGGCATGTTGCCGCCATATGTGTTCACCATCTTGACAAACTCCTGCGGAACGGAGGAAGATCCGTGCAGAACGATCGGGAAGCCGGGCAGTCTCTTGGAGACTTCTTCAAGAACGTCGAAGCGGAGCGGCGGCGGAACGAGAATGCCGTCCGCATTGCGGGTGCACTGTTCGGGTCTGAACTTGTACGCGCCGTGAGAAGTACCGATGGCGATCGCAAGAGAATCGCAGCCGGTTCTGGTCACGAACTCTTCTACCTCTTCGGGACGGGTGTAGCTGGCTTTGCCTGCTTCAACGACAACTTCATCCTCAACACCTTCCAGCGTTCCGAGCTCTGCCTCAACGACTACGCCGTGTGCGTGTGCATATTCGACGACCTGCTTGGTCAGCGCAATGTTATCTTCAAAGGATTTCGAAGACGCGTCGATCATGACAGAAGTAAATCCGCCGTCAATGCAGCTCTTGCACAGTTCAAAGGAATCGCCGTGATCGAGGTGCAGTGCGATCGGGATCTCCGGATTCTCAATGACCGCAGCTTCAACCAGCTTTACAAGATAGGTGTGGTTTGCGTATGCGCGTGCGCCTTTGGAAACCTGAAGGATCACGGGGCTCTTCAGTTCGCCGGCGGCTTCTGTAATGCCCTGAACGATCTCCATGTTGTTTACATTGAACGCGCCGATGGCATATCCGCCGTCATAAGCTTTTTTAAACATTTCAGTCGTGGTTACTAATGCCATTTCATTTTCTCCTTTTTTTATTAGATGATTCGTAGAAGCTACTCATAATTATAGTCTTTTTGCGATTAGATTCCAGCCCGAATATGCTGTACCGGTGTATTTCGATAAAAATTGCGGTAAAACATTCGTTTTGCCGTATACAGAAAATTGTTTATAATAGTCTGTGTTTTCAGAATATTTAATTTTATATTGACTATTATCTGATATTTGTTATAATGATTACAACATAAAGAAACGACAAGACGGCTGAGTTGCCTCATACATATTTCAGAACCATTCATCAGCTGCAAATTTTACAAGGAGGTCACGTAAATGAAATTGCAATTTATTTCCGAATAGAGGTATCCGATGACGAGAAAGTCGGATACCTCTTTTTTTTGTGTTTTAAATTCATTTATACGACTGATCTTTCACAGAGCATTAGAGAGCACGGCGATGACACCGTACTATATTTCCGTCTTTTCCGCTTCGTCCCGCTCCAGATATACAATGAGATGAATGCCGTAAGCATCAAACAGAAGTTTCAGGTATCTCTCCGACCGAAAGGACGACGTATAGATCCACACTTCAAACCCCCGCTTTTGAAGTTCATGGATCAGCTTTACAGTCCCTTTGCGAAGTCTTTCCTTGAAGAGCATTCCGTGCAGCCGGCCCGGCACCGGCTCAATGTTGTATCGCCGCGGATCTACAAACAGGACCTCATCGAGGTCAAATGAAATTCTCATCGAATCCCTCCACCATATTATACATGAAAAGTCATAGGCGCATTGCTTCTCTCTGAGGATGAATGACGGATTTTGGCAGTCAGCTGATCTCAACCTCCAGAAGGATCGGCGTGTGGTCCTGCCTCGGACCCGAATCGATCATTTCGGACCGCTTCACCTGCTCCCTGATCCGGTCGCTGACCAGGAAATAATCGATCCTCCAGCCCGAATTATTGGTCTTGCTGGTCCGTATCCTCTGTGCCCACCAGGAATAGACATCTTTCACGTCTCCGTGTATATACCGGAACGTATCCGTAAAGCCTTTGGCCAGCAGATTCGTGAAACCTTCTCTCTCTTCATCCGTAAATCCCGCCGACATGTGATTGGACTCGGGGTGCGCCAGATCGATCTCCCTGTGGGCCACGTTGAAGTCGCCGCACGCGATCACGGGCTTTTCCTGATCCAGCTGTGCAAGATATTCCGCGTAGCATTTGTCCCATTCCTGACGCTCGCCCAATCTCTTCAGTCCGTCTCCTGCATTCGGTGTATAGACGTTGACAAAATAGAAACTGCCGCAGTCCAGGACCAGAAGCCTTCCCTCATCATCCATTGTGCTCGGAGCCCCGATCCTGGGTGCGATCTTCTCCGCTCCGATCCCTTCTTTGCAGAGGATCATGGTTCCTGCATAGCCCTTTCTTGCGGGCGGTTCCGAGCTGATCCATTCGATTTTATAGCCGGGGAATAACGCAGTCAGCGCCTCCGTGTGTTTTTTGGCAGGCCCCGCAGCGGGCAGCTTGGTTTCCTGGATCGCGATGATATCAGCATCTTCCTTTGCAATTGTGTTCAGCACCTCCCTGGACAACAATGCTCTGGGGGAATCCGATGTCAAAGCGGCGTTCAGCGAATCTATATTCCAGGATATGAATTTGTACATATTTTCTCCTTTCGTTCAGGTGCAGCTGTCAGGCCAAAAGAGCCCGAACACAATAGGCGGCGCGATGCCGGAATTTCATTACACCTCTTCTTCATGAATCTCTTCGATTATTGTACAGGAAAAATCCGGAAGCTGCACCTACAGGAAGTGCGGTCCGCACAAATCCGTCAAATATCTCAGGTGCAGGGTTCATAGCCGACCTGACCGGTGTTATAATGACCATGCCCGCTCACCGGTGGCTCCTGCCTCGAAGCAGCGGATCGATGTGGTGATCCACTCCAGGAAATAAGGAGAATATTTATGAAATTAATTGACAAGACTGTTGCTGCCTTTACAGAAGAACTGGCTTCCCCCGCACCCGTGCCGGGCGGAGGAGGTGCAAGTGCACTGGCCGCTGCCATTGGCGTTTCTCTCGGTGATATGGTGGGAGAACTCACGGTCGGCAAAAAAAAATATGCCGATGTCGAAGAAGAGATCCAAAGCCTCATGGCGCGCGCTCAGGCGCTGCGAATTCGGTTTCTGGAACTTGTAGACGCCGATGCGGCAGCCTTCGCGCCTCTCGCGAAAGCCTACGGAATCCCGAAAGAGGATCCGAACAGGGCGCAGATCATGGAAGAAGCGCTGAAGACAGCCTGCAGCGTGCCGATGGACATCATGCGCGCCTGCGCAGAGGCAATCGATATCATCGAAGAGTTTGCCGCGAAGGGGTCAAGGCTTGCCGTCTCTGACGCCGGCTGCGGTGCGATTCTCTGCAAAGCCGCTATGCAGGCAGCTGCCCTCAATGTCTTCATCAACACCAAGTCCATGAAGGACTTAAGCTGCAAGGCCGCGCTCGAAGAAGAGGCGGATGCTCTTTTGACCAAATACACCGATCTCGGGGACACGATTTACGAGTCCGTCGCAAATAGTCTCCGAAGCTGATGCGGTCACTGCCAATACAACGGAAAGGAAATAGTATGGCCAAAATACTCAAGGGAAAAGAAGTTGCTGACGCCCTGACTTCCCAAATGAAGCAGGATGTAGAAAACCTGAAGGCGGCAGGTGTGACGCCGACGCTCTGCATCTTCCGTGTCGGTGAGCGCCCGGATGATCTCTCCTATGAGAGAGGCGCCGCAAAGCGCGCAAGTCTCGTCGGCATTGAAGTGAGAAAGGTGATTCTTCCCGCAGATGTTTCCCAGGAAGAATTTGATCAGGAATTCAAGAATGTGAACGAGGATGAAAGCATCCACGGCATTCTTCTGTTCCGCCCTCTCCCCAAACATCTGGACAACGAGAAGGCGAGGCAGATGTTAAATCCCGCCAAGGATATCGACGGCTGCACGGACCTCTCACTGGCAGGCGTCTTCACGAACACGAAGACCGGATTCCCGCCGTGCACCGCGCAGGCCGCTATGGAAATCCTGCATTACTACGGCATTCCGATCAAAGGCAGGAAAGCCGCTGTGATCGGCCGCTCTCTGGTCGTCGGCCGCCCTGTCGCCATGATGCTGATGCACGAGAACGCCACGGTCGTCAATTGTCACACGCGCACAGTCGATGTCCCCTCCATCACACGAGAGGCGGACATCCTGATCACAGCTTCCGGACAGCTGCACAGCGTCACCAAAGAATACACGAATCCTAACCAGGTCGTCATCGATGTGGGCATCAACTGGGACGAGGCCAAGGGCGGTATCTCCGGTGACGTGGCATTTGAGGATGTGGAGCCCAATGTGGCGGCGATCACTCCTGTTCCGGGCGGTGTCGGGAGTGTGACGACCTGTGTCCTGATCGGCCATGTGGCAGAGGCTGCCCGGAGAACGCTGGCCTGAACGGATCGCAAAACCCGGAACATGTTATAATGTCTGTCAGATAGACGTATCGTAGGAGGACTTTACTGCAATGGCAGCCTTTTTTGGAGCAAATGAGATATGGAAATCGTATGAAGGGGACGGCAGAGAGCCTGTGATCCTGGTGGGAGTACGCGAGACAGATGTGGAAAAGCCGGTTTCGGAAGAAGAATTCCGCCACTCCCTGGAAGAACTCGCTGAACTTGCCAAAGCCTGCGAAATGAATCCGGTGGACACCATTACGCAGTCGCTCTCCCATATCAATACCGGTCTCTATGTGGGCGCCGGAAAAGCCGATGAAATCCGGATCGGCGCTGAAATGTTCGGTGCGGAGCGGGTCATCTTCAACGACACGCTGTCCCCTTCCCAGATCCGAAATCTGCAGAAACTCCTGAAACTGCCTGTGATGGACCGCACGGCGCTGATCCTCGAGATCTTCGAGCGAAGGGCCAGGACCAGGGAAGCGCGCCTGCAGGTGGAACTTGCCAAACTCCGTTATCTCAAGCCCAGGCTGATCGGCATGTGGGAGACCCAGAACCGCCAGGGCGGTGCTTCCGGCTCCATGTCTGCCAAGGGTGAAGGCGAGACCCAGCTGGAGATCGACCGCCGCACCATTGACCACCGGCTCAGTGAGCTGACCAAGGAACTTAAGGGCGTCAGCCGTGAGCGCGCTACGCAGCGCAAAAAGAGGCAGGGATCCGGACTTCCCCTGGTCTCTCTTGTGGGATATACCAATGCCGGTAAATCCACGATCATGAATGCAATGCTGGCACAGTACTCGTCCGACCCGGTGCCGGAAGGTGAGCCTGATAAGCGGCAGGTCTTTGAAGCGAATATGCTCTTTGCAACGCTCGATACGACCGTCCGGCGCATCACCGTCTCGAGAGGACAGGAATTCCTCCTGTCCGACACAGTCGGCTTTATACACAAGCTTCCCACTTCTCTCGTCGAGGCGTTTAAATCGACCCTCGAGGAAGTGACGCAGGCTGACCTTCTCGTGCAGGTGGTAGACGGTTCTGACCCGCATTGCCGTAAACATATAGAAGTTACCAAGCGAATTATTGGTGAGATCGGCGCAGGTCATGTCCCCATGATCACCGTCTACAACAAAGCGGATCTCTACGATCCGCCTGCCGCACACCCCGTCAGAGGCGCCGTAGAACAGACCGTCGACGGGATAAACAATGTGAACCTCTATCTCTGCGCCAAAGAGAGCAGTTCGATCGAATGCCTGTGCAGAGCGATCTTTGATATCCTTCACGCCAAGCGGACCATCCGGACCTTTTTCATTCCCTATGACCGTGGAAGTGTCGTCTCTTTTTTGATGGAACGGGCCGTTGTTTTGCAGACAGAGTATACAGGGGAAGGAACGAAGATCACCGCTGAATGCGACACAGCAGTGGCAGAGCAGGTTGAGAAAATGCTGAAAGGATGAGCAGATTTACTGCTCATCCTTTTCAGCTTTACACAGATAAATACAATAAATCATCGAAACGACGATCGTCGCCCCCACATAGATCCGGTCTGCGGCAGCGTTGTCTCCTGCAAACAGAGAAAACACATCGATCAGGGAGTGCGCAATGATGCACGGAATAAGGCTTCCGCTCTTATAACATACCATTGTAAAGACAAATCCCAGACTGACTGCGAAGACGATCTGCACAGCCGTCTCAAAGCCGGCCTGCCCGGTAAGAAAATTGACGATATGCCCGATTCCGAAGGTCAGCGATGATACAATGACCGCCGGCGCCGGCTTCCCTTCCGCGAGCATTCCCTTAAAGAGAAAGCCCCGGAATATCATCTCCTCGACAAAACCGACAAGTGCCATGGAGAGCACCGCACAGACCAGTCCGGCCCCGTGAAACTTCAGCTGAACTCCGCCCCAGAGATTTCCGGTAGACAGAATCCACAGCGGGATAAAATAAAGAAATCGCTTTGTATCTTTAGGCCATCCGGCGAGACCGTATTTCTTTTCCAAATGATTTCTCTTTACGAAAACGCAGATCCCGGCCGCGAAGGCAAACAGCGCCGCCAGCATCAGAGGACTGTCATACCCATAGCTGCCTTTGATCGTGCCGATCACCAGACAATATGCGACGATCCAAAGCACCGCAAACAGAACTCCCTTCTCTTCGCACAGTTTTCGCATATCAGTTTCCTTTCCGGGCTGCGATCATGCCGAAGAAGACTTCTTCCAGCATCTTCCTGCACTGCCCCTCCTCATATTCCATCGAGTTGTTGGCCAAAAGACTCGCCATGCCGTGTGCCGCACAAAAGAAGGTCAGAAACATCTCCCCCGCCTGCTCCTTATCCACCTCCAGCCCCGCTGCCATAATTTCAAGGACACCGGACAGCTCCGGATCCGACATCAGCGATCCTATATCCTTCCCGCCGAACTGATCCGTCTGAAAGAGAAAGCGAAACAGATTCTTCTCCTCGTAACCGAATCTCACATAATTCAGCCCCAGGTGCAGCATAGGATTCTCATCCTCCTCCTTCGGCAAAATATAGTCCGAATGGAATTTGTCTGCTATTTTGTAGGCGGCTTCCCGAATCTCTTCCACCGTCTTGAAATTGTACAAAACCGGCTGCGTGGAGCAGCCCAGATACTCCGCGATCGCCCTGGCGCTCAGGCTCTCGTGACCGCTTCTCTTTATGATCTCAAATGAGGCGTTCTCGACCATTTCTTTGGTTACTCTGACTTTTGGCGGCATAATATCTCCTTTGTATAACAGTTGTTATATAATATACGTTATAACACAATGTCCGGTCTGTCAATCTTTCATGTTTTTTTATCGGCCATTTGCTATAATGACAATATCCGGCACTGTAAATACAAGCGCAATATACAGTCAACCATTCCCTATTGAGGTGTTCTCCATGGATTATCGTATTGAAGCAGAGACAACACACAGGATCCGCATCCGGATCTGCACCCGCAAACTGTCCGAAGAACAGGCCAAAATCCTCAAATATGCGTTTTCCCATGCTCCCGGCGTAAGCGATGTGATGGTCTACAAGGCCACCGCCGGATGTGCCATCACTTTCACCGGAGACCGCCGCGAGATCATACGCCGTCTGGACTGTTTCAATTTTGACAACGTGCAGATGATGGCAGAGAAAGAGGAAGAGAACGCCCGAATCAGCGCTGAAGAAATGAGAAAGAGAAAACTCGATCCTGAGCTCAAGCGCAAGCTCCGCATGCGCATTCTCGGTGAAACGATAGCTGATACAGTCCTGCCTCTCCCTGTGCAGCTTGCTTACCATGCATATCAGATGGTGACGCTCAAGGAGATGTGAGCATTTCATTTATTGATGAGATTTCATACCCGCTGCAGGTACCGCAGCGCCTATAAAAACAGCCTGTAAAAACACACAAAGATCACATTTATGACAACCGGACTTCGTTGCATTCTCTTTTCAAAAACGTATATTAAGTTGAAATGCAGAAAGAAAACTGCATTATCCGTTCGCTTGAAAGGAGAATCAAAATGGATAAGAAAATGAAGATCATCGCGCTCATCGCGCTTCTCATTTATGTAATTTCTCCGGTCGACCTCGCTCCCGGTCCGATGGACGACATGATCATGTGCCTTCTGTACGCGATCATGAATTACAAAAGCATTCCCGGAGATGTATTAGACAACAAAACAGAATCCTGACAGAAAAAAGATCCCATGACAGAGTATGTGTCATGGGATTTCCTTTATTTTATTGAAAGGAATAAAACCGGTTGACAGTCCGTCCGCATATAGCTCTCATTGCTTCAGCTGACGATGGTCACCCCCGCCTCCGTCAAAATCGTGCGGACCGGAATGTCTGTCTCTTCCGTAAAGAGTTTTTCTAATCTCTGCGCCTCAAACGCCGCCATGATCAAAGACTCCGGCGACATGCACGACATAAAGCGGTCATAGTAACCGGCTCCGTGACCGCATCGATTACCGCATTCATCAAAAGCGACACAGGGAACAATGACCAGGTCAATATCCCCCGGTTCAAGGATCTTCGAATTCTCCATGACCGGTTCAAGAATTCCATAGGCGGCGCGATGCCAGGCATTTTTCTCTGCCGGTACAGCCGCTTTCATTATGCCGTTAGGGAGAGAAATCGGATAGGCGACGCGATAGCCCTGTACCTCGGCCCAGTTATTAAAAGCGTCGACATTTACTTCATCCCAGGTCCCCCTGTAGGAGAAAATAGTTCTCACCTCGCTGTATCTGGGATCTTTTATAAGTTTAATAAGAAGATCACAGATCGCTCTGCTCTTCTCATCCCGCTCCTCCTGCGTGAGCGCGCGGCGGCTTTCCAATGCAAGCCCTCGCTGCTGTTTTTTATCTATTGCTTCTTTACCGGTCATACTATCCGTCCTCTGTTGTGACTTAAGTTATCTTTGGACTTGCGGTTCTAAATATCCTTAAATAAAGAATAGCACAAAAAACCATCCTTCTTGTGCTATACTTGGTTGGTATATCAAAATCGGTGATCACCATAAAGGTATTTAGAAAGGCAGTAAAAATGACTTTATTCGACGGAAGACCGCAAGATACCGAAGGGCGTCTCCCGCGGGAAATACGAACCTATGATTTTCTGGACAACCTGCAGATTCCCTATCAGCGCACCGATCACGAACGCGCCGACAACATGGAAGCCTGCAACGAGATCGACGCCGTACTCGGCGTGCTGATCTGCAAAAACCTCTTTCTCTGTAATCGTCAGAAGACGAAATTCTATCTTCTCATGATGCCCGGTGACAAAAAGTTCAAGACGAAGGAACTCTCCTCGCAGATCAATTCCGCCCGTCTCTCTTTTGCCGGGGAAGACGCCATGCTGCAGTATCTGGACATCGAACCGGGCGCCGTCAGTATCATGGGACTCATGAATGACAAAGAGCACCATGTCACGCTCCTGATCGATGAGGACGTCCTCAAGGACGAGTATCTCGGCTGCCACCCCTGCGTGTGCACGAGCAGTTTGAAACTGCGCACAAAAGACGTGATTGAAAAGTTCCTCCCGGCTGCCGGGCATGCATATACTACAGTTCACCTTGTCGGGGAAGACTAATTCCACTGAATACGAAAAAGGGGATCCCATTTGCCATGGGATCCCTTTACACATTTCAGTATGAACAAACAGATTACATTTCTCTCCACTGTCCGCTTTGCTCTATTTCTTGCAGGACACCTTGTCTCGGCCGCCGTAGACTCGTCTTGTCCGGCGCCGCCTTAACGATTGAACATCTTAATACCGGCGGAGGTTATAAAACAGGTGAGTTTCTGATGAAAATTGAGATTATTTTGATTCTTTGGCGCGTACAATTGCTTTCATGATCTCCCGAAATGCAGCATACAGGACGCCTGCAACAGGCCAGACGATCCAGGTGATCTGCCAACGCATAGTTGTGAAACTCCAGATCAGATACACCGCTAATGCAATTGCCCAATACACGCCGTCGTATTTCCCGGCCGCTTTATTGAGCCTTGTATAATCGCCTTCTTCCAGCAGCCTGTCATAACCGCCCTGCCTGATGCAGGTGAGCACGATCAGCTTAACGCCGACGGCACACATGACCAGCAGCAAAGCTGTGCAAAGCAGCGGGAAAAAGTCGCTGTTATTGGTATACTTGACTGCATAAACTCCAAGCATGGGTACTGCCGAAACGATGCACAGCATGACTCCGATGATCAGCCGCCTGCTGTGCGTCTCCGCATAGGCGTCCCGGCGCTCCTTCACCATTCCGTCCACGCCATAATCTGTATCGATCGCAATTCTCTCTAAATATTCGTATTTCTTGCCGCGCATCCCTTCCCGAATAAAAATACCTACTGCAGCAGCGACAATGATCAGAAGGAGGGCTGTTCCGACCGCTTCGGCCACGCTTACATCCATCGCGATCCGCCCCTGTTCTGCAAGCCCTGCTAAAAGAATCAGGACTACGGGAGACAAAATGCAGGCCATTACACCTGTTGAGATCAAGCGCGATGAGGTTTCATTGTATCCCAAAAAAGCGGCTGCTTCCTCCATGGAAACACTTCTGATCGTCTCTTCAATGCCTTTGTCCACAGGGGCAGGTTCCGGTGCCTGCGTCTCTTCGATTTCATCTTTAATTAAATAATCCGTCGTTACTCCGAAGACTTCCGCGAGCTGCAGGATCTTCTTGAGATCCGGCACAGCCTGTGCGCTCTCCCATTTGGACACGGATTGCCTGGAAACCCCAAGTCTGTTTGCCAGTTCTTCCTGGGACCACCCGTTTTTCTTTCTGTTTTCTATAATTTTGTCTGCGAGAATCATCTTGCTACCTCCACGATCTAAGTATACCGCATGTCTGCGCTCTTTGTTTATCTGCTCTGAGTATACTTTTGACCCCGGGTGCATGCCACCAATTGTCTTTGTCAATCTGTCAACCGGCGGTTGCAACTGCTGTTATCACACAAAAAAGGAATCCCTTGACCGGATTTGTCATGGGATCCTTTATGCTTTTCACGCTTGCGCCTGATAACACTGCAATGCTCCATACAGATTTGCATCATTTTGGAACTTACAGGTGACAATCTCCGCCCTGGGGATCTGATACGGGCAATCCGAGTAGAGTCGATTCAGATGCCTCTTGATGTATTCGATCAAAACAGGCTGGGCGCTGATGCCGCCGCCAATTGCGATCCTCTCAGGATCAAGTACCGTCTGAAGATTGAAAATCTGAACCGCAATTCCTCTGGTAAACTTAGTCAGACTATCAATTGCCTCTTTTTCGCCGGCATTCACTGCATTAAAGACCATCAGTCCGTCCACCTCGGAAGGGTCAACACCTTTCTTCTCAGCATATATCCTGCACAGGCGAGGTGTTCCGTTGCAGTTGCC
>Ga0310695_10009365_pt1 | contig 14735 bp, 16 predicted proteins | sample RumenRJG_04DNA_FD_203882 | JGI IMG/M metagenome (GOLD analysis project Ga0310695, IMG submission 203882) | Bovine rumen microbial communities from Lethbridge, Alberta, Canada - RJG_04 (v2) (version 2) | ecosystem: Host-associated > Mammals > Digestive system > Stomach > Rumen | place: Canada... | reverse complement strand
CGTTATCCCCTATTTCGGATGGGCACGTCAGGATAGGAAGGACAAGCCTCGTGTATCTATCGGTGCCAAACTGGTGGCTGATTTGTTGAGCGCCGTAGGCATTGACCGTGTAATTACGATGGACTTGCACGCCGACCAGATTCAGGGATTCTTCAACGTTCCCGTAGACCATCTCTATGCCTCGAACGTTATCCTGCCTTATCTGCAGAGCCTGCATCTGGAAGACCTTGTGATTGCATCTCCTGATGTCGGTGGTTCGAAGCGTGCCAATACTTACGCCAAGTATCTGGGTTGCCCATTGGTACTTTGCAATAAGACACGTGCTCGTGCCAACGTAGTTGCCACTATGCAGATTATCGGTGACGTAGAAGGCAAGAACGTGGTTATTATTGACGATATGGTTGATACCGCGGGCACTATTACCAAAGCTGCCGACATCATGAAGGAGGCAGGTGCCAAAACGGTTCGCGCCTGTGCTTCTCACTGTGTGATGAGTGGACCCGCCAGTGAGCGCGTACAGAATTCAGCCCTTGAGGAGATTGTCTTTACCGACTCTATCCCCTACTCTCAGCGCTGTGCCAAGGTGAAGCAAATCAGCGTAGCCGATCTATTTGCAGAAACTATCCGTAGAGTTATCAACAATGAAAGTATCTCTGACCAATACATTGTTTAGTGCGCTATTTATTGGCGCGCTGACTGCTTGTCAGTCAACAACCTATCAGGTCCAAGGAACCATTGAGGGAGCCGCTGATGGCGACACCCTCTTTTTGACTTCTGACCTACAGACAGGTATTCCCAGTGACACCATCATCGTGAAAGATGGTAAGTTCCATATTGGTGGCGAAGCCGATTCCGTTCGTCTTTGCATGATCTACAGTGCCAAGCGCAACGAGCTGAATGCTCCTTTCTTCATAGAGCCCGGCATCATCAGCATCCAGATTAAGGAAATTCCTGGTGCTTCGCGTGTAGGAGGCACGAAGTGTAATGACGAATGGCAGGTGCTGAACGACTCTGTCATTTCTATCGGCAAAGAGATTAACCGTATTGCTGAGCATATCTATGGCAACACCGTTACGCCAGAGGAACAACAGAAAGGCATGGAGGCAATAGACAAGCTGAACCAGCGCTTCTCCAGTATGATTATCAATATTTGCGAGAAGAACATACGCAATGAGTTTGGCTACTTCCTCCTGACCTACTATCCCGACGAGTTGATTGACCAACAGTCTCGTAGCCGACTCATCAAACTGTTACCTGAGGACATGCGTAAGCGTGAGCAGATTCGTGTGATGGAACAAGGTCTGGAGGCATCTGCCAAGACCGCTGAAGGCGCAACCATTCCCGACTTCTCGCAACCTGCTCCTGATGGCACATCATTGAGCATTATGAGTGAGGTTAGCCAGCATCGCATCACCATTATCGACTTCTGGGCTTCATGGTGTGGACCCTGTCGCCAAGAGATACCCTCCGTGATTGAGCTATACAAGAAGTACAAAGACAAAGGATTGGGTATTGTGGGTGTTTCGCTCGATAATGACAAGGATGCGTGGTTGACCGCTATCAAGCAATTGAATATGGCTTGGCCTCAGATGAGCGACCTGAATGGTTGGGACAATTCTGTCGCAAAGTTGTTTAATATTACCAGCATTCCTCACACCATTGTGGTTGACCAGCAAGGCAAGATTCTGCGTCACGGACTGCGTGGTGAGGCTTTGGCTAACTTCGTTGCTGAGCAGTTGCAATAAAACAAAAGGCTTGACAGCCTTATACTTTTATGAATAAAAAGGAACGCTACGCATATATCTTGGAGTTCTTCCGTCGCGAAATGCCTGAGGTACAGACGGAACTGGAGTTCGGCAGTGTTTTTCAGTTGCTGGTGGCAGTCATTCTGAGTGCCCAGTGTACGGACAAACGCATCAATCAGGTTACTCCCGAACTCTTTCGCCACTATCCCGATGCAGCCTCTATGGCACAGGCCGATGTGGACGATATCCTGGAATATATCCGTAGCGTTTCCTATCCTAATTCTAAAGCAGAGCATCTAGTCAAGATGGCTCGTATGTTGGTAGAGCGTCACGCTGGTGAAGTACCTGCCGACATGAACCTTTTACTCGATCTTCCTGGTGTGGGACGTAAGACTGCCAATGTCATTCAAAGTGTCGCTTTCGGCAAGTCGGCAATGGCCGTCGACACCCACGTATTTCGTGTCAGCCATCGACTCGGACTGGTTGCAAAATCAGCTGACACCCCATTTAAAGTAGAACGTGAACTGGTAAAAAACATACCCGAGGAAGATATCCCTCGGGCACATCATTGGTTGTTGCTGCACGGTCGCTACATCTGCACTTCCCGTCGCCCACATTGTGAGCGCTGTGCACTTAGCGCCGTTTGTCCATCGGCTGCTTCTGCGCTCCCTTCATCCAATGGCGATGGAAACGGTACTCAGCCTTGATAATCTCATATACTTTTGAAGCCGATACCTCCTGCATCATCTTTGCGTGATAGCATTTCTCTATCTGCTTCAGTTCTATGTTCATCTTATCATACTCTTCAACCATTGCCTTACATCCAGCTTCATCGGCAGGCTTGTTCTTAGCCATCTCATGAACTTTACGATAAATGGCACGTTGCTTCTTATGCATCTCTCTAAGCAGCGGGAACACCTTATCGGCTTCCTGTTGGGTCAATCCTGCTTTCTTCTGGATATGTTCCTCCAAGGCAACATTGAACTTCTCGGGTGAGAATTTCTTCTCCTGAGCATCAACCACCATGACTGTCAGCAACAGCACGAGCGTCAAAAAGCATTTCTTCATCATCTCTTATCCTCCTTAATCGTTGTCTGCCAGACAGGCATAGATATCAATGTTATCAATCATGGCATAATCAGCTGCTTCCTCATAGTAACTGCTATCTGCCATCATATCGTCAGAAGTATCCTGATGAAAATAATAGGTAACACCCATCAACATTGCAACAACCGAACAGGCAGCTGCATAAAGCCATGGGCGTAGCATCGTGGTGCGAGCCTTTTGCTGTTCGGGCAACTGCTCCATCACCTGAGCTGTGAATTGCTCAAAATAACCCTCAGGCACACGGAAAACATTTCGCTGCCCAACGGTTTCTCTGAGGTGTTTTTCTTCTTCTATCATCATGTATTGTTTCATTTTATCTCTTGGACGTTTTTGATTCTTGAAGGTTTAATCGCGGCGCTTGAAAAATTCCGAGATTTTCTTTACCGCTATATGATACGAAGCTTTCAGCGAACCTTCCGATGTTTGCAGAATCTCGCTAATCTCGCTATATTTCATGTCGTCGAAGTAACGCATGTTAAACACCGTTCTTTGCACATCAGGCAATTGGGCAATGGCCTCTTGCAGAAGTGCCTCCACCTCCGTACCACTGAAGTATTCGTCGGCCATTAGCATATTACCCACTGTCGTTTCGTCATCGTCTGTGCTGACCATCTGCGTTTTCTTCTTTCGCATGAAGTCAAGACTCTCGTTCAACGCAATACGATAGAGCCATGTGGAAATTTTGGACTCCTGATGGAAAGTGTCCAACTTCGACCAAGCTTTCAGGAACACATTCTGCAACACGTCGTTGGCATCCTCATGAGATAAGACGATACGGCGCACCTGCCAATACAGTTGTTCGCTGTACTGGTTCACCAATTGTTCGAAGGCCCGCCTTCTGGTCTTCGGATCATTCAACCGGTTCATGATTTGCTTTTCGTCCAGTGGCGTCATTGCATGTAATAATTCAACTGTTCCCACATCACCTTGTCGTAACCATAAACGTCAGGCCATGAGCGCATCGTTCCATTCTCGTCCGTCCAAAGTGTGTAGTATATAATATAAAGAGGTGTACCGGGTTTCACGGGTACATAACTTACCAGTTTGTGATGTCCCTCTTTCAGATGGTCAGCGGCGTGTTCGTTCAGATATCTTATACCCTGTTGCGTCCTCGGATTCAGTCCCATCGAGATACGAATGCGGTCCAACAACCATTCATCAGCCTCATCGCCCAGTACGAACTCACACAGATTGAAAGGCTTTGCCACACGAACACAACCATGCGATATGCTACGTTGTGAACGCTCAAAGGCACCCGGGTTCGATGTGTCGTGCAGGAAAACAGAGAAGTTGTTCTTGAATCGGAAGATGATTCTTCCCAGAGAGTTACCTGCTCCTCCCTCTTGAGCCACCTTGTATTTCCCTGACAACAGCATGGTCTGCGACACTTCCGTTACTGGCAGTTCCTTATTCGTCTTACGGTCAAAGATGTGATAGTGGTTTCTGTTGAAGTAAACGGTATCGCCCGCCCTTTTTGCCACGTCGTTCTCTATGATACTCATGGGGATGACCCATTGCGGATTTACCTCCATCCATTCAATCTTGCTCGTCAATTGGGGAGTCTTCGTCTTTGCATTGCCGCACACCACCTTCATGTCCAATAGCGAGTCAGGTCCATAGGCATACAAGTGGTAAGCGGGTATATTCACGATGATGCGCTTGCCCTCTTCAGGTATCTCATTTCGCAGTCGCCAGCGTCCACGTTCCATATTACACAATATACGCTTCCTGTTTTCACCCGTAGCCTTTCCCAGCATCTCTTTCATCTGCTGGTAGTATTTTCCTCGTGGCTGAACCTCATTCAGACAAACGTCCACACTATCGTTCTTTATCTTACGGAACAAGGTCTTGTAGAAGTTAGCCGACACGCGGTCCATCGGAATATCGAACAACTCGCGATATTTCAGTACCTTTCCCGTTGCCGTATCTATTTTCTCTACATCCAGTTGGTTCAACAACTTATACGGGTCTGTAAAACCGAAACGTTGACCAGCTGCATAGCGCGTAAAAGCTCTTGTCAGGTTGTATTCCAGTCGGGCAGCAATCACACTCAGGGTATTTCTTTCGTCAAAGTCCAGCGTGCGCATTCGCTTCATGTCGCGTTCTATCTCATCCACATGGAAGACACGCTCCTTCATGCCCAGTTCTCCAACGTTGTGCAACCATTTCACCAAGGTGTCAGCCTTACTGTCCACCCCCGTTCTGTCCACCCACAACAGGGTGTTGTTACCTTTATAATATTGGCGAACCGTATTGGCAACAGCTGTTTTTCCTGTATCAGCTGCTACCCGTTGACGAAGCTGTTGGCGAATTACGTCAAGGTTAAATACAAAATCGGGCGTCTTCATATCAGAAAACGCCTCCATTGTAATATCGTGATGAGTTGATTTCGTACCCTGACATCCTGTAACCAGCAAACCTGCCAGCAGGACAATTAGTGCAACGATACCTTTCTCACAAACTTTCCTATTTTCAGTATGTAGCACCCTTTTGGAACATTTAAGTCAACACGCTGTGCTGGCGACTCAATCTTCACCGTCATCACCTTTCTGCCCGTCAGCGAGATTACTTCCAGCGTCTGCCCCTGGGCACCGCTGATCGTTACGCTTTGACCGTTAATAGCGATGGTGATTTCTTCGTCAATAGTCTGTTCTATGGCGTAATCAGCCATCTCCGAAGCCTTAATCATCGAAGCTGGAATCATCAGCATCGCCATTGAAAAAGCATAGACAAGTAGTCGTTTCATCATACGCAAAGATATATATTCGCTGCAAAAATACGGAAAAACTTCTTAACTTCCAAATTTTTTTCCAAGAAAATGCGCCTTTACACGTCAAAAACGCTCGATTCGTTGGTTAAACGGCTGTTGGGAAATATTTCCTTGGCCTCATTCAGCAACACATTTTCGTCCTCATAGCGTTGCGAATAATGTCCCAGCAAGAGCTGTTTCACGCCGGCATCACGAGCCACCATTGCAGCATCGCGGGCTGTCGAGTGATAGTATTTGTCTGCCAGCAGTCGGTTGTCTTCTCCATAGGTACTTTCGTGATACAGCGTAGTCACACCTTTCAGTCGTTCGTGCAGTGTGGAGATATACCTTGTATCACTGCAATAGGCGTATGCTCTGGGCTCATCGGCAGGCAGTGTCAGCCGGCTGTTGGGCACCACTTCCCCATCCTCTGTTGTCCAGTCGGCACCCGCCTTGATGTTATTAAACTGACTTGTGGGTATTTGGTAGAAGTCGGCCACATCTCGACAAATATGGGCCATCGTAGGTTTCTCGCGGAACAAGTAGCCACAACACTTCACACGATGTTCCAGAGGAATGGTTTCCACCGTCAGCGAACGGTCTTCGTAGACGACTTGCTGAACGGTAGTGTCTACTTCTCTGAAATCCACCTCATAGTCAAAGTCGTGACAGAACACCGCCATCTGCCGGTGCAGTATTTCAGCTAATTCGCCAGGAGCATAGATGGTCAGTCGTGCCGTTCTTCCCAATAGTCCGAAAGTGCTCAGCATGCCCATCAATCCGAAACAGTGGTCGCCATGCAGATGCGATATGAATACCGCACTGATCTTCGTAAACCTCAGTCGCGAGCGTCGCAGCTGTATCTGGGTGCCCTCACCGCAGTCCATCAGAAACAACTTCCCCCTGACCTCAATCACTTGTGCCGACGAGAAGTGCTTCAGTGTGGGCAATGCACTGCCACATCCTAATATATGTACTTTGAATGGCTCCACCCCTTCTACGTTCTTTTTACATCTTGAAATCGTCGAACGACGCATCCTCCAACTTCACGTCCTTGCCATATTCCTCGCGAGGCCTCTGTCTGCCATAGTCCAGCGTTTCATCCCTGTCTTTAAGTATCAGCGAGTCAGGTCCCAGCTTGGCTATGTCGTAAACATACGTCTCGTCCTCACCGCTTCCACTTTCGCGCATCAGCACAAATTCTATCTGTCCGCGAACCAGTCGCCACGTCTTATAGACAATGTCCGATTGCGCAATACTCTCAGCTACGCCACCTTCCTTGATGCGTACGCCCACCTCGTCACTACCGTCTATCGGGTTAGGCATTACCCAGTTACCCAGCAGCGTGGCTTGGTTAATCACCATAATGGCCTGCGCCTTGTCCTTTGTAGGTAGCACCGCCATGCGGTCGCCCGCTTGCAAGCCACCCAGCACTTTTCCATTGTCCTGAGCATCCGAGATGTCTATCGACAGCGTGTCGCCCATGTCTGTCACCAACTGCAATGTGTTCATCGCTGTTCCCTCACCGCACACACCGTAGATGGTCGGGTCTGCATTGGCAATATCTGCCGAGTCGCCATCGTCAAAAGGTACCTGTTGTGTCTTACCACCGCAGCTGACCATCATCCATATAGCCACTGCCACTGTCATGATTACGCTAAGTCTCTTCATATCACTGTTCACTTTTCACTGTTCACTATTCACTAGCGAAGCGCCTTTTCGCTTCGTTCCAAAGTTCGTCCATTTCTCCCAGCGTCATCTCCGTCATGGGTTTTCCCATATCTCGACTACGCTGTTCTATGTAGTTAAAACGACGAATAAACTTCTGGTTTGTCATCTCCAGCGCATTGTCAGGATTCAACTTATACAGTCTGGCAGCATTGATGACGGAGAATAGGAAATCGCCCAACTCCTGCTCCGAAGCCTTGCGGTCTTCCTTCTTCAGTTCAGCCTCCAGCTCACCCAGTTCCTCGCGTACCTTATTCCATACGTCGTCACGCTGTTCCCAGTCGAAACCCACATGGCGCGCCTTGTCTTGAATACGGTAAGCCTTGATCAGCGAAGGCAGTGCGGCAGGCACCCCCGACAGCACCGTCTTGTTACCATCCTTCTCGCGCTGTTTTATCTGTTCCCAGTTATCCAGCACCTGCTCTACGCTCTCCGCCTTCTGTTCGCCATAAACATGCGGATGACGGAATATCAGCTTGTCACTCAGAAAGTTGCAGACATCTGCTATATCAAATTGTCCTTTCTCTTCACCTATTCTGGCGTAGAAGGCCACGTGTAACAGTACATCGCCCAACTCTTTCATCACCTCGTGGTCGTCGCCCTTTATCAGCGCGTCGCACAGTTCGTAAGTCTCCTCTATGGTGTTCGGTCTTAGGCTCTCGTTTGTCTGCTTTCTATCCCACGGACATTTCACCCGTAGTTCGTCCAAAATATCCAGCATTCGCCCGAATGCCGCCATCTTCTCTTCACGTGAATGTTTTTGTTCCATGATGCAAAATTACAAATTACTCAAGAAAAAGCCAAAGAAATTAGCGAAAAGTTTGGCAGTTTCATAATTTATAACTACCTTTGCATCCGCAAACAGCGAAGGTAACTTCACTAGGAAAGCTTATTAGGAAGGTTAATTCCATTTACCTTCCTCACGTTCGGCCATTTGCAAGCAAGCTTGCATGGCACTCACTTAACCGGAAGGTTGGCAGAGTGATCGATCGCGCTGGACTCGAAATCCGGTATACCCCTTTCGGGTATCGGGGGTTTGAATCCCTCACCTTCCGCAAAAAGAGCAACCAAACGGCTGCTCTTTTTTTATGGGGCATTCCCCTGGTCTATTTTTTAATAGTTCGCCCGTATCCACGCGATAATTTTGACGAAGAAGACGGCTGCCGACGCCTCGTGGTTGGTAACATTGAGATCCTCTTTTGCTGTGCCGCTGTAGTGGTTCACAAGTACCTCCGTCTTGATGCCATTGTCCTTGAGGAAGTCCCTCATGGCGTAGAAGTTCTCCACCGGCACCACATCGTCCTTCGTGTCGTGGAATAACATCACGTCGAGGTCGCTTCTGGGCTTCCAACCGCTGGTCAGTGCATCGGTGCTGAAGGCTTCCTTGAAGCGGCGCGACAGGGCACTATTGATGTTGAGGACGTCGTCAGTACAGATTTTAGCCGTCTCCTTGGTAACGATAAGCTCCTCGTCAAGAGCCTTGCGCTTGTATTGCTTGCTCAGGAACCAGTCGTTGAAGTTTGCAGCCACGGGGTCCTTCAGATAGTCGTGGATGTCGTAGCCCAGTTTGAAGAAATGGTTGAAGGCGTAGAGCACGTTGCAGACGGTACTGGGCATCTCGGTGGTGCCGCTGGTAATAGCGTCGTACATCGAGTTGATGTCGTAGGGACCGTCACCGGCGAAGGCGCGCTTCACCTTGATTTCAGGATGGCGTTCGGAAATCTCGCGCAGCACGCTCATTGTGGTCTGCCCACCCTCCGAATAGCCCGCAACAATGAAGTCGTCGCCTTTCTTCACCTCCAAGTCTTCTATCAACCGCTTGGCAGCAAGGTATGCATCCAGCGAAGCACGCCCGTTGGCCCGCGATATGCAGTAAGCCTGCGGCTCCTTCTCAGTGATGCCGAAGCCATAGTAGTCGGGCGACACCACGATGAAGTGTGTGAGGGCCGCTCCCGTCGGGAACTCAATAGCTCCGCGCGAAGGAGCCTGCGAGGTGGCGTAGATGGTGAAGTGGTTGTATAGCAAGATACCGTGGAAGGGCTCATTGTCCTTTATCAACGACTTGTCCACCGTGATGGTGCCGCTCAGCGTGCAAGGATTGCCGAAGGGATCAATCGACGGATAATTGAACACATAGTTCATATAATCGGGGAAAATCGCCACGGGGATGCTGTCGGTGATACAGGCCGGCGGGAGCATCGATTTTGCCATCCAGTCCCCAATCAGATCGTTCGTGGTGCCCTCAGCCTTGCCGAGCGAACCATTGTGCGATGCATTGCTGAAGGCAATACTGCCCTGCGCACAACTCATCTTTATCTGACCGACATCCACGAAGCCCTCGTGGTTTTCACCACTGCGCCTGTGGGGTGTCGACATCAGGGACTCATCCGTCATCGCGTCTTTCAGCGTGATGTCACCTTCCGCCGTCACCTGCCATCTGAACGGTGCATCCTTCGGACCGCCGTAAACCTTCAGCGGCTCGTTGAACTCGTCGTCAAACACCGCCAGTGCCACGTAACCTGTGTGGTCGGCCTTGGCTTCCACCACAATCAAGGCGCGGTTGAACGCCTTGCCTTCCTCCGTCACGTCCTTATAGTCGAATTCCTCGCACCACACTCCCACAAGACTCTGTTCCAAGTCCTGTTGGCTGGGAGTTGCGGGGTTGTCACTCCTGTCCGTGCAAGCGACCATGCATAACAGGAACATGGTGGCTGCAAACATTCTGAAGAATTTCTGTTTCATCATCATTATTGTATGTTTTTAATTGTCGAGTGCAAATATACAATATAAAAATGAGACCACCAAATTTTGGCAGTCTCACTTTTCACAATTCTCTCGGTTCTTCTGCAATTTAATTGAACATAGATAAACTTGTATGACTTCACGTGCCCTTAGACACGGCATCGTTTGGCTTAAGGCACATGATGATTTGCCTTAAGGCACGTAATAGTTTGCCTTAAGGCACTATCCCGATCTACATAAGTGATTGTCCTGAATTAATCGACTTGTCGTCCCATTTCAGCTAATTAAAATATTGATTCTATCTCTTCAAACTCAGTGTCAGAGTTGAGGAATGCCAAAATGAGGTAGATTCCTACAAAACATAAAACTGTTAGGACAAAATAATTGATCTTCATAAATCTGTTTTTTGGGAGGTTGGCAAAGAGCTTTTTGTAGGCTTCTAGTATATAAATCCTATTCTGTTCGTTCTCGAATTTCGAATAATTTCATTGTCACAATAAGACCTAACGCTTGAAATATCTTGATAGTGTCCATAGAGGATACTGTCAACAATCTGTTTTCGTGCAATGTTCTCGATTTGACCACCACTGAAATCATAGCTCTCGGCAAGACTTCTTGCTTCTTCACTACTAAGAGATGGTAACATGACGTTCCAAATATGTTTTCTGGTGTCCACCGTCGGTTTGTCAAAACAAATTTTATAAAGGAAACGGCGTTCGAATGCAGAATCCATATTACTTGTGAGGTTGGTTGTGGCAATCATTATCCCAGAGAGATTTTCCATAGCCTGAAGAATAATATTCTGACAGGCATTCTCCATCTTGTCTGCAGCTGCATTGGTATTGCTTGAGCGTTTGTTGATAATGGCATCAGCCTCGTTGAATAGTAGAATTGGACAGATGTCATACTTCTTGACCATTGCCTCGTATTTACAGAATAATTCTTGAATCTTCTTCTCACTCTCGCCAACCCATTTTGATTTCATTTCGGATATGTTGACTTGAAAGATTGGTCGTCCTGTTCTGCGACTCAGCTGTAACACGGTTTCTGTCTTGCCTGTACCAGGGGAACCATAGAAGAGACAAGTGAAACCTGTACGCATATTTGCTTCTTTAAGACGTTGTTGAATATCCTTGAACCTATCTATAGATAGTATTTTGGTCAAGCGTTCTATCTCTTCTGTTTCGCGTTCATTATAGAACATACACTTTTCCGCTATGGCATCTGGTATGAGTAATAAGTTGCTTGTACTTTCTTCCTTTGTCTCTATGTATTCCTTAAGTTCTACAAGAGAAGTTTCTACAAACTTATCTGTAAAACAAAATTTGTCTGGTTCAACCATACCATTGATGGTGTAATTTTCCATCCACCCTTTTTTTATCAATACACAAGTATTGGCATTTAGAACGAAGATGAAAGACTTTATGCCTGATTCCACAGGGAGAATTCGTAAAATCTCTGAAGACGATATATACTCAGAATTGTTTTCCACCAGGTCCTTCACTGTGATGAGAATCACCATCACAGCAAGGTTGTTTAGTTCAGATGTAATCAAGTCTTTTGAGAATGTCAGATGTTTTGTTGACTCCAAGAGTTGTCTAACGCTTTTAACTATGTCATCATAGAGTTCTTCATCGCGTTTAAGCATCTCTATCCATTTGCTAATCTTTGTATAGACATCGTATGCTGTGTAGTCTTTATATTTCTTGGGTGTGTAAGGAGTATTGTCTATGACTGCCTTCATAAATTCATCACGGATACGGTATTCTAAGGAGTATCTTGCCATTCTCCATTGAACGAAGTGCCTATAATGCAAATCATCCAGTTCTTCTTTGTGTATACGAAATCTGATTGGTGAACATTTCGTATAACTTGCCATATCTTTCAGAGATTTAGATTCGTCGCTATTTGCGAGTATGGCAAGCATAATCGATTGAAAATGAGTAACATTTAGTTTTTTACGAATAAAATTGAGAGCATCATTGCACGTATCGTAGAACTCTGGTGAGAGTTTGCTGTCGCTAGCCTCCTCATATATCATCTCAAATGCTGATGCTAGAGTAAGTTTCTCTATGTTTCTGTTTATTTTTTGCCTTTCTTCCTTTGCCATAGTCATTTCATTTGTGAAATCTGTTTTATCCTATGTGTTGTGCTAATATTTCAATCTTATTCGAACGTCGTATTTTTTTGAGAGCTTTTTCACGTATCTGGCGGACACGTTCTCTTGATAAACCAAGTGTGAAACCAATCTCTTCAAGTCCTTCCTCCTTACAATCAATGCCGAAGCTACGCATTAAGATTTCCCTTTCTTTAGCAGAAAGAATATGGTTGAGCATAGCCACCATATCGTGATGTAGAGACTCCTTGTCTAAGGAATCGTCAGTTTTGGAATCAGAGGAGACAAGGTCGCAGACGAATGTTTCTGTATCTTCGGAGAGAGGTGCATCCATAGACAACGTCTTGTCGGTTTGCTCAACGAGCATGCTTGCCTTGTTCTCGCTGATGCCAGCTAACTCTGCAAACTCTGCTATAGTTGGTTTTCTTTGTTCTTTCTGCATCGTCTCATTTAATAGTATAGAATACATGTTGAGGAGTGCCTGCTGGTTAAGAGGCAATCTGATGATTCTGCCATTCTCACAGATCGCAGAAGTAATAGACTGACGAATCCACCATACAGCATACGAAATGAACTTGAAACCTCGTGTATCATCAAAGCGCTCTGCCGCCTTGATTAGACCAATGTTTCCTTCAGAGATTAGGTCAGACAGGTCTATGTTGTGCTGATGATATTGGTTGGCTACGGAGATAACGAAGCGGAGGTTGGCTTCTATAAGTCTCTGACGTGCCTTGTCTGCCTCCTTACCACCTTGTTTAATCTTTTGTGCAAGTATCACCTCTTCGTCTACTGTTGCTATTGGGTAGCGGCTTACTTCCTTGAGATAATTATTTACTGAAATATTGCTTCGTTCGGTAATGTTCTTTGTGCTTTTGAATTGTCTCATTAGTTGTAGGATTTTTATGTTTATTCAGAAGAAAGAAAATCTTTATGACTTGAGCACTCTTTTTATTACTATTCTTAGATTCTTCAGTTTAAGTAGGGGTTGACCAAGGTATGAAGAAATCTCATATCCATTTGCTTTCATCCAGTTAACTGCCTGGTTCCTAATTTCGTTGTCATAAGCGATAGACACTAGTAGAGGCTGCTGTGCCGAAAATATGCCAGGAACATAGGTGGTGCTGTCCGGTTGAGCTGTGGTGATGCCGAGGATGAAGGGCACGAGGGAACCATTCAGGTAGCACTTGTCCACCTCCTGCTCGAAGCCCAGTTCCTTCCGTATTCCTTCTATTATCCTCGCCATGTCGAGCAAGGCATCCGTTAGGCTGTTTTGACAGATGGCATCCAGTTCAGCGGTCAAATTCTGTTCCATCCCTATGATGTCGATACCTTTTTGTTTTTTTGTGTATTCCACTTGAAAGCGGAATGATTCATTCTTTGCTCGTACAGCCAATTGCGCCTTGCGCTTCTGATCTTTGTTCTTACTCATATTCTTGCAATTTCTTAGTTAAGAGGAATAGCCCCCATATATATATGTTTCTTTATACGAATGAAAAACACAAAAAACTATGTTTTTGCAGTTTGATGTGCAAAAATGCCGCAGAAGGGAAGACATTTATGCATGGTTTTAGTGTATATCCTACTGATTTTCCAGGAATCGCTGTACCAATTCATCTTCGTCTATAACAGAAGAAGTGTCTTCGGATTCTATATTTACATATTCTAAATCCTCTTCCTCGGATGCTGCCTCCTCCTCTTTCATTCCATTTGTATTTTCGGCCTCTACGGTGTCCGTTTCCGCCATTTCAACAGTTTCTTCGGTTTCTACGAAAACAGTCTCTGTTTGGACTTCAGAGGAGCCATCCGACTTTTGCTTGGCGCTACCATAGATTATCAGACCAACAATAGCAACAAAGAATAGGAACTGAAAGCATCCCTTTCTCTTTTGATAACTATCATACTCTTTATCGTCCAGAATCTTTTCCATGCGACCTTTTTCATCGCGAATAACATGAAATGCCATAAACATATATATTTTAGTGAAACATCATTGGGCACATCTTTTCATATCAGTCCCTATAATATATATACGAATGAAAAGACACAAAAAAACGGCGTTTTTGCTGTTAGATGTGCAAAAACGCCGCAGAAGGGAGACCGATAATTACATTTATTTTGGATAGCTTAGGTATTTATCTATGAATTCTTCCCTATGGGGTGATTTTAATTTATGTGCCAAATCTTGCCATGTAATTCCTATTATATTCATATTCTTATAATCATCTGTAATGTATTTCTTAAGGAACTCATCCAATTGATCTTTGCAATATTGGTTGTTTTCATCATACATGAAGATAACATATTTGTTCTTGCCCGTGGCACGAATTGAATTGCGGAACAATTGGTAGTTTTTGCGAAACTCATCGTTAAATGTTATAGAGTCTTTTATAGCTGGACATTTTTTAATCAATCCATTATAGATACGTGCAAACTTATCCGTAAACTGTCAATTTTGACGTCTTGTACATGAAGTGGGAAAATGATACCTTTGGGCTCGTTTTAAGAATGAGACAAATGGTATACAGTTCAAAAGATTTTGAGAGCCTTT
>Ga0310695_10009364_pt1 | contig 14740 bp, 17 predicted proteins | sample RumenRJG_04DNA_FD_203882 | JGI IMG/M metagenome (GOLD analysis project Ga0310695, IMG submission 203882) | Bovine rumen microbial communities from Lethbridge, Alberta, Canada - RJG_04 (v2) (version 2) | ecosystem: Host-associated > Mammals > Digestive system > Stomach > Rumen | place: Canada... | reverse complement strand
TTAGTTGGATTGTAACCGGCAGCAGCAATAAGCCTTTTGTTAATATTCATATATTCCTCCAACGCTGCTAAAAGTAGCAGCTACACTAAAATTTGATTAAATTATACATGATAACGGCAAAATGTCAATAGCTGCTACATTGCAATTGCAGAATTTTATGATTGCAACAGTAGCAGCATACAAAAAATACCAGATATATTTGAGAAAGATCGCATTAAAATGTAAATCTTCATTATCGTGGATGCTACAACAGAGCAATCTCCCTCTGAAAAATCAATCAGAGGGAGATTGCTCTGTTGTAACGAGAACCAGTATTGCTCATGCGCTCATTCTATCATGTTTATCGAATATCTCCATTTGAATTGCATGGCAGAATTGCCGTAAACTCGATATAGTAATGTGATGGCAGTATTTCTCCACCCTTGTGGTGCTTTTTTTGTTTTTGAGTTTTGATTCCATCATTATGCAAAAGAGGAACTAGGTGGGAAATGATTCGTGAAGCATCTTCTAACTTCCATGTGGCGAAGGTAGTTCCATCATTATACCACTGATCCATATAGTCATTCTTTCTTATTTTTACGTCGTCAGGAATCACTGAATTCATACCGAAATTCCACGTGACCTCATATCTACAATTTGTTTTGGTTCCGAACATTCCATTATAGTAGTCAAACTGCCTGGATTTTACCTTTCTGGTCAATTCGTCTGCAATATAATGATATATAACGGTTGCAATTTCCAAAGCCAGGGAATCCGGCATAGGCTGATTGAATTTTTCCTGTTGCCGCTGTTTTTCTTCCTTTTCTTCATTCTGCATATTACGTAATGAATCTGCTAAACTCATAATAATCCTCCAATGTAATTGAATAATTATTCCCCACTTTGCTATGCTGTTCAGATGGAAAAGAATGATTTATCCGACCATCAGAATGCCAACAGCATTTTCTGCATATGATCCCTTACTTGTTTCGGTCCCACGATCCGAATCTCGCCTCCAAACTGGAAGATCCAGCCAAAGAAGGGAGGACTGGGCTCCACTTCCACCAACACATCAAAGTGCTCGTCATCCACCATTTCCACCGGGACCCGCATTCCGAACTTGTCCACGATATCCCGCATGCGCGCGTTGAAGCAGCGCAGCGTGACCATTTCCGGTTCCGCGCCGTACATGCCGAAGACCTTCGATCCGTATTTTTCCGGATCCAGGCCGGACGGCTTCTTTTCCGCCTTTTCATCTGTCATATAGAGGTTCCCGATCCGGTCGATACGGAAATGAGAGACGTTCTCATGCTCATCAGACCACCCGATCACATAGTACCGGTCCGAATTCCACTTCAGAAAATACGGGGAGAGAGTATATACTGCCTGATCATGCCGGTAGATCTTCGACCGGTTCACAGCGTAGTCCGTGTAGTTGAACTTTACCTTTTTCTTCTCCCGGATGGCTGTATGCAATACGTCCGTGATATCAAAGATATTGGTGTTGCCCGTTTTATAGACCTTGTCCACATACACCGGCCGACGCAGCTCGTCCCGCTCCTCCGCGATGGCGTAGGAAGAGAGCTTCCGAACGAGCCTTCTGGAAGCAGAGTTGGGGATGATCTGACAGGATTCCACGGCATCGATGAGGATCTTCAGCTCCCCTAAAGTGAATTCCCGGTCCGCCAGATAATAATTGTTGGTGATGGTCCGTGACATCTCGATGGGCACTCCGCACGAGACGAGAGTCTCCACGTCCTTATAAACGCTTCTTCGATCTGTCGGCACCCCGGCTTCCTCCCAGCGCTGCAGCACGTCCGTGGAGGCGATGGGATGATCCGCGTCCGTCTCTTCCAAAAGCCATTTATACAGCAGCAGAATCCGTTTTTGTGAACTGTTATGCATCATTCGGGCAGTCCCCCTTTTCATCGAGTATCATTTTACCATGAAGGCAGGACCCTCTGCAATGAAGAAACTGGAAGGTGTACATTTTTGCGTACAGTTCGTTACCGTTTTCCGGGGCGTGCATTTCCATGCACAGGCTGTTACGGGAAACTCCACAGGGAAACTGTACATGTTTTGTGAGGGTTTCACAAAACGGATAAAGAAACAAGCTGTTTCCTAATAATTACCATTGACCTTTCGAAACGGTGGAAATATAATCAGCTTACGCCAAATAAAGGAACGGCTTGTTCCTTTAACGGAGGAGAAACATGAAAAAGAAGAATCCGGAGCTCCGGGAAATGATCTATGAATACGTAGAGAAATTCACCATGGACAATCAGCGCCCGCCTTCCACGACAGAGATCGCCGAGGAGATGGGCATCGGCAGGACCACCGCCTATCGGTACCTGATGGACCTGGACCGGGAGGGTCGCATCAATTATGACGGAAAGAACCGGACCGTTGAATCCGATTCCATCGTGAAACATGATGCCAATGCCATCCAGGCCGCCATCATCGGATCGGTGCACTGCGGCCAACCGCAGTTTGAGGAGGAGAACATCGAGTCGTATGTGAATCTGCCGTCGCAGATCTTCGGCAAGGACGACTGTTATATCCTTCGCGCCAGCGGAGACTCCATGGTGGACGCCGGCATCGAGGACGGCGATCTGGTAGTAGTTCGGAAACAGTGGTTTGCCAAAGACGGCGAGATCGTCGTTGCTCTGGTGGATGGGGAGAGCACGCTGAAGATCTACCATCCGGCGGACCATTCCGGCGTGCCCTATCTGCAGGCCGCCAACCGGAAAGAGCCCTATCTTTATCCCAATATTTACGCGCACGACTCCCTGTATATCCAGGGCGTGGCCGTCTTTGTGATCAAACAGGTGGGGTCCCTTCCCGCCTGAGGAGCAGATCCCCAACAAAGGAAACGTATAGAAAAGAACGACAGGCATGAGCAATGTCTGCCGGGGATCCGTGCGCCCATTTTTCAGTCAAACGGAGGTGAGAGTCCATGAACGCGGAAGCCCATACGGTCCATATTCCGGAGAACCGGAAGAAGACCCCCGTGCGTGTCGTGGCCGAGATCGATGAGAACGGAAATCAGCGACCGCTGCGCATCAAGTGGCAGAACTATGAATATGTTGTGGACCGCGTGCTGGGGATCCGGCGCTCGTTCAACTTCTGTCCCGGCGTCATCGCCGACTGCTATATGATCGAGATCGGCGGCACTATCTCCTACCTGTTTCTGGAGGGAAAGCGGAAGTGGTTCGTCGGGGAGAAATGCGAACAGCAGCTGGGAGTCGGGATATGAACGAACGGGAATTTATCCTGCGTATCGGGGAAGACCTCCTTCGACACTGCCCTGACCGATATCAGGTCCCGGTGCGGAAACACGAAGGCCGGGACACGTTCCGACTGGACGTGGAAGGATACGTCACCGACTGTCTGAAGCTGCAGAGAAGGGAGCTGCGGCTAAGTTCGGACGGCAGCATCCTGGGCGCAGCCGTGTTCCGGCCTCTGACGCCCGTCACGGTCTATGAGAACGGATCTAGCCGACAGATCTTTCCGTCTTCCGATGTGGTGATCACCGATCCAGCGCTGCAAACGCGTGGAATGCGTGGCAGCGAGTGCGGGCGGTATCGCTTCACGCTGCTGCAGATGGCCATGTATCAGGTGCTGGGAAAGGCCGGCCTTATCACTCCGAAGGACATGATGGTCCGGCACGCGACCGGCCCGGATTCCGGGGAGGAACGTCTGGCTGCTTCGCTGGCGGCGACACTTCTCATGCCGGACAGCGTCCTGCTCGCGATGACACGGTCCCGGGACTATGCGCCCTTCGTGTTCTATGAAGACCGAATCCCGCCGGAAACTGAGCGGGAGATCCAACGCATTGCATGGGACCTTCAGGTCTCGGAGCGGGCCCTTCGCCGGCGCCTGCGGGAGACGGGACTTCTGGAGTCCCGTTCGAGATGGGAATATCCCGAATCCAGTAGGTACAATATTTAAGATAAAAGGTGGAATGTGAGAAATGACAGAAATGGAAACCCTACGGGAATTAAGTGAGTATATTCTCCAGCGGTGTCCTCCCCATGTATGGGAGACCGTTCCGTGGCCGGGTTCGGCGAATGTACGCCGGCTCAATATGAAATCCTTCACGACGACCGCACTCCGACTCAACCGTGTGGAGTACCGTCTGGAAAGCCGCGCCCCGCGCAAAATGGCGTGGGCAGCCTTCCCCGGGGAGCTGGTCCCGGTGATGGTGGATCCGGGAGTCGAGCAGTATTACGCCGCGGAAACGCCCACGGTCCTGGTCACACCGGATCAGGATGTCGACGGTTCCGGCTATTGGAAAGCGGAACAGCGCTATGGCGAAATGGTGGCCGACAGCGCCTATATCCTGATCCAGCAGGCCTTTGAGTTCCTGAAACAGCAGGAGGGACACGGAGTCCGAAAACTGTCTCTCGATCCCGATGACATGGCCGCGAGACTGGCCCCCTTCCTTTTGGCACCGGACCGGATCCTCTGTGAAATGATGCGGGTCCGGCAGGGAAGGCCCTTCCTCCTGCAGGAGAAGATCATCCCCATGGCCGATCTCCGTCTCATCGGAGAGATGGCAACGGCCCTGCAGATCCCGGCAGACATCCTGATCCGCCGTCTGACGGATGCCGGCTACCTCCAGTGCCGTCCGGCCGACCTTTCACCGGTCCGTTTCGGATGAGAGGGAGGTGCGCATGGAACAGAAAAAAGAGATCCGGGATCACGAGGGCCATCACCTCTGTGATCTGGTACAGAACGATGTGACCTGTGAGATCAAACTGGAGATCAAACAGGGAAATCAAAAATATGAGATCTCCTTTCATGAGATCCTTCTCCAGTATTATCGAATGAAAATACACACTTGAGCAAACTGATCCGGGCAATATACGAGATCGACCTGCCGAGGTTATTGGAAAACCAATGATCCCGGCAGGTCTTTTTTTTCGGGCCGGAGCGGGAGGGAATTTCCCAACCACCGCCCCTGAGGGAGGAGCGATCCGTCATCACCTCATTCTAGTCCAAAGAAAGGAGTAGGACACAACCGCATCACAGCAACGAGCCGCAGAGCTCACTCAAAAAAAACGGGTGAGCTCGGCGGCCCCTTGTGCTGCAAACAGACCGCTGATCACCCGAACAGAAAGGATGATCAGCAATGACATTAAAAGAATTACGCGGCAAGGTGAAAGAGACCGGCGAGAAGTTCCATCTCGAGCAGATGGAGAACGGATGCTACGAGATCGCGGCGCAGGCCCAGCTGGAGGATGCCCTTCTCATGGTGTCAAAGACCGGCACCGTGATGTATAAAACGGGACGGCATTTTACCACATTCCCGCTGTCCCAGTGCGGGGGCTATGTCTATTACACCGCCGATGATGACCGGATCGTGGTGCAGGAGTCGGATTTTGAATCCATGGACTGGACGGTCCGTCTGCTGATGGAGGGAGAGAAACGGATCGCGGAAAACATGGACCGGGCGGTCCGGGAACATGAGACGACAGACGGATTGGGGGCCGAACAGGACGTTCAGTCTATTCTGGACAATGATAAGCGGCTTGCGGAATACAGCGGCTATAGGGAGCCGTTGTCGGATCTGATCGAGCGGGAAGATTTCGAGAACCTGATCGCGCCTCTCACCGAGAACCGGAAACTTATCGCCCGAAAACTGTATCTGGAGAATAAATCCGATGAGCAGGTCGCGCGGGAAACGGGAAAATCGTACAACGCCATTCGGCACGCGGATCAGCAGCTCCGCAAGGCGCTTCGAAAAAAGTTAGAGAAAAAATAAAAAATTTTTGAAAAGTTGGCCAATTTTATGCCTCCAAAACTCCATTACATGAGGGGACTTTTTCAAAAAGCCCGCTCATGGACCTTGAAAGAAGCATGAGCTGCCCGGGCGGATACCCGCATGTTGCGGGACAATACGTTGCGAGAGTCGGGACAGGAACCGGCCCGGAAAGAACACAGACGCCTTTATCAAACTTACGAAATGGAGAACCAACAATGAAGTCAAAATTGAAAAACTGCTCCGCGGAAGACCGGGAAGTGCTCCTGCGGGCCGATCAGATCCTCCGGATCCGTTTGGGTCAGCAGCGGCCGGAGAACGGAGACGGGATCGATCTCTTTGACCGGTTCCTGCTGCAGATCAGAGAAGAGGATGCCCGGATCCTACGGCAAAGCATCCCGCGGTCGTCCCGTACCCAGGCGGCGATCCTAAGGCTGCACCGCGACCTCAACGGGATCCAGGGCCGATATCAGCTGTAAAGGAAGGATCCCTGTGGAGCAGTTTGAGTACATTGACCGCTCCGGTCTGGAGCACTTCCGTTTTTACCGGATCCCGAAGATCCTCATAGAGGATACCGCCTTTCGGGACCTGTCCACCGACGCGAAACTCCTGTACGGCCTGCTGCTGGATCGGCTGGAGCTTTCCCTGCAGAATGACTGGTTCGATGAGGAAGGCCACGCCTATATCATCTTCACCGTCCGCGACGTGGAAACCCGGCTCAACTGCAGTCACAGCAAAGCCGTCCGGCTGCTCAAGGAGCTGGATCTTTCCACCGGGATCGGACTGATCCGAAGGATCCGCTTCGGTCTCGGACAGCCGAATCGGATCTATGTCTGCAACTTTCTCGCGGGAACACGCGGAAACGTACTTTCAGAAGTATCAAAAGAGGAGAGCCGGAAGTATAAAATCGAGACTTCCGGAAGTCCTATAACGAAACGACAGGAAGTTCCGCGATCAGACTCCAATGAAACTGAAAAGAAGGAGACCAACCGGAAAGAGACCAAGCAGAAAGAACAGAAAGACGCCTACGGCGCTTTCCGGAACGTCTATTTTTCCCAGGAGGAACTGGAAACGCTGAAAAAGGAATTTCCCTATGACTGGCCGGACCGCATCGAGGCACTGTCGGAATACATGGCCGCCAACGGCAGGCAGTATAAGAATCATCTGGCCGCACTCCGCAGCTGGGATCGGAGAGAACGGAAGAAGCGCTACCCGCGCTATAAGGAAGAACACTATGAAACGGAGGAGTCTCTATGACATTTAATGATATTTATGAAGACAAGGTCCTGGTGAACCGGGAGATCCGGATCAATGATTACGATTATATCTGCGGGGAGGACCATCTGATCTACTGCCATCGGTGCCATTCCCCCAAACAGGTGAAAGTCCGGATGAACGGGACCGTCACGATACGAAACTGTCTGTGCCGGTGTGAGACGGAACGCAGAGATGCCGAAGAGGTGGAATACAAAAAGCGCCAGGACCGCTATCGGGTCCAACGCCTCCGGGATGCCGGGATCCGCTCTCCTCTGGCCCGTCACTATACCTTTGAAAACGACGACGGCACCAATGAGAAGATGTTCATCGCCAGAAGCTTCGTGGACGACTGGAAGGAATGGAAGAGCCGGGGAAAGGGGCTGCTGATCACCGGAGGGATCGGATCGGGGAAAAGTTTTTTCGCCGGCTGCATCGCAAACGGTCTGATCGACAACGGCGTGCCGGCGGTGATGATCAGCACTCCGTATCTGACCGATACGCTGGATCGCCTGTCCGGACGGGAAGCGAGAGAGTATCTGGAAGCCCTGGATCGGTACGAGCTGCTGATCCTGGACGACTATGAGCCATTTCTGACCGAGCATGCGGAACAGAGAACGCTGTTCCTTCTCATCGACCGCTGGTATACGCGGAGAAAGCCGGTGATCATCGTCACCGGCAGTTCCATGGAGAGCATCCGGGAGGCATCCCGGTCCGATCCGCTCAACGGACGAATCCATGACCGCATCCTGGAGATGTGCTGTCCGGTGACGTTCCTCGGAATGGACCGCCGGAAGGAGCGGCGATCGGATAATCTCCAGATCGCCCGCATGATTTTGGAAAAAGGAGGGGCCGTCCATGCAGGACGAGATCAGTCAGCAGACTGTGGCATTTATGATCCACGGAAGTGAGATGTCGCTGCGGATCTTTCATCAGGCCGTCCGGGAGTATATGAACCGAACGCGGCAGCTGTATAAGACCATTGACGTAAAAACATCGGAAACGACGAAAAGCGGCAAGCAGTCTTTAAAGTCCATGAAGGAGCAGGGGGCTCAGCTCAGCACGGTGAAGATCTCGGAAGAGAACATCGGGGACTTCGAGAAGGTCGCGAAAAAGTATGAGATCGACTACAGCCTGAAGCGGGATCGCGACCCGGAGCATCCCTGCTACATCGTGTTCTTTCGCGCGAAAGACGTGGATCTGCTGGATGCGGCCTTTCGCGAATACGCGGCAGATTTTCTGGAAGAGGAAGAGCCAAAAAAAGATCCGCTCCCTCTCCGGCAGCGGATGGAGGAGCATAAGAGGGAGCGGAAAGAAAAGGAGCGGGCTCCCCGGGAGAAACGCCGGGAACGGGAGGAGATCAGCCGATGAAGAGACGGCCGCCGGAGTCGATTCCGAAAACGCTCCCCGTTTCCACCACGTTCCGAAAACAGCTCCGAACGCACTTCCGATTCCAGTGGTTTTTGTATCTGGGAGTGTTCTACGTGTCCACCAGAATCTCCTGGCTGTTTCACCAGTTTCATACCGGCACGGTCAGCGACCGCATCAGCGCCACGGTCCTTCACTTGCATCTGGCGTTTTCCACGCTGAGTTTCACGGTTCGTGATGTATGTTTCGGGATCCTTATGGCGCTTCTATGCTGGCTGCTCCTTTCCCTACGCAGGCCGGATGCCCGAAAATACCGGCACGGAGAGGAGTACGGTTCCGCCCGATGGGGGACGCCGGAAGATATTGCCCCGTTTATGGATCCGGATCCGGATCAGAATATCATCCTCACAGCTACCGAGGGCCTGATGATGAACGGACGGCCCAAGGAACGTCAGTACGGTCGGAACAAGAACGTCATGATCATCGGTGCCACCGGCACCGGAAAGAGCGCCGGATTCGTGAAACCGAATCTGGAACAGATGCACTCCTCGTATGTGGTAGTCGATCCGAAGGGAGAGCTGCTTGCCAGCTGCGGCACCATGCTCAAGGAGCACGGATACCGGATCCGCGTGCTCAATACCGTGGACTTCTCCAAGTCCATGCGGTATAACCCCTTCGCCTATGTGAAGACGGAAAAAGACATCATGAAGCTGGTGAACGTCCTCATTGAAAATACCAAGACAGAGGGAGAACGGTCCTCCGACGGATTTTGGGAGAAGGCCGAACGCCTGCTGCTGACGGCTCTGATCTCCCTGATGATGACATCCGCCGGCAGGGAGGATCAGAACTTCGGGATGCTGCTGGATCTCCTGAATCTGTGCCGTGCCAGCGAGAAGGATGAGGATCAGAAGAGCACGATGGACGAGTTCATGGAGGAACTGGCCGAGAAGGATCCGGACCACTTTGCGGTCCGGCAGTATCGGCGGTATAAGCAGGCGGCCGGCAAAACAGCCAAGTCGATCCTCATTTCCTGCGGAGCCCGTCTGGCGCCGTTCGACATTCAGGAGCTCCGGGATCTGATGCAGGAGGACGAGATGTATCTGGATACCATCGGGGACATCCCCACGGCGCTGTTTGTGATCATCTCCGATACGGACTCCACCTTCAATTTCGTCGTGGCCATGCTGTACAGCCAGCTGTTCAATGTCCTCTGCGAGAAGGCGGACGCCAGCCCCGGAGGGAGACTGAAGATCCACGTGCGGTGCATGCTGGATGAGTTTGCCAACATCGGGAAGATCCCGAATTTTGAAAAACTGATCGCTACGATACGAAGCCGGGAGATCTCGGCTTCTATTATTTTGCAGTCTGTGTCCCAGCTGAAGACGCTGTACAAGGACGCCGCGGACACCATCCTCGGCAACTGCGACAGCCATCTGTTTCTCGGCAGCAAGGAGGCCGGAACGTTGAAGCAGATGTCGGAAGCATTGGGGAAGGAGACCATCGATCTCCAGAACACGTCCCGGAACCGAGGGAACAGCGAAAGCTACGGGACCAACTGGCAGAAGACCGGAAAGCCGCTTATGACGCCGGATGAGCTGGCGGTGATGGATGGAAACAAATGCATCCTGCAGCTGCGCGGTGTACGGCCCTTCTTTTCCGACAAATACGATTTCACGAAACATCCGCGTTACCTCGAACTTGCGGATGAGCATCCGGAGCGTCTATTCGATATCCGGCAATACCTGGAGGAGACGAACCGGCAGCATGAACTGCGCCTGCGGATGAAGGAGGAATTTACCGTCTTTGAATTTACACCGAAGGGAGGTGAGGAGGATGCCGCGCATCCGGGACAGACCTTAGAGAAGAATGAGGAGAACCAATAAGACGACGAGGAAAGGAGTAGATAATATGTCGTTTTTTCAAAATGCCATTCAGGTGCTGATCACCATTGTCACACTGCTGGGGGCCGGCTTCGGCGGATGGGGGCTCATCAACCTTTTTGAAGGTTACGGCAACGATAACCCGGGAGCCCGCAGCCAGGGCATCAAGCAGCTGATGGCGGGCGGAGGCATCGTGATCGTGGCACAGGTGCTGCTGCCGCTGTTAAAGAACATGATGAACTGAGAAAGGAGCGGCGCCGTGTTTACCGGGATCTTTGATGCCATAGAAACCTGGCTGAAGGATGTGCTCATAGGTTCCATCAGCAGCAACATCACCACGATGTTTTCAGATATTAACGCAAAGACCGGGGAGATCGCCGCGCAGGTGGGCCAGACTCCGCAGGACTGGAACAGCAGTATCTTCACCATGATCAAGAGCCTGTCGGAGTCGGTGATGGTCCCCCTGGCGGGCATTATCATCACCGCGGTACTCTGCTATGAGCTGATCTCCATGGTGATGGATCAGAACCGGTTCCACGAAGGGGATTCCTGGATGTTTTTCCGGTACTTCGCCAAGATGTGGATCGCCGTGATGATCGTATCCAACACCCCGGCCATCGTTACCGGTGTATTCGAGCTGGGAAAATACCTTGCCGCCCAGGCCTCCCGCGTGATCGACGGAAACACGCAGGTGGACGTGGGAGAGATGCTCAGTAACATGGAGGAGACCATGCGGGATATGGAGATCGGTCCGCTGCTGACGCTGTGGCTGGAATCCATGGCGGCAAAGCTTTGCATGACCGTAATCTCTGTGATCATCACCGTGGTCATCTACGGCCGCATGGTGGAAGCGTATCTGTACACTTCCGTGGCACCGGTGACGTTTGCCACGGTGGGGAACAAGGAATGGGGTCAGATCGGAGTCAACTACTTTAAAAGTATCTTCGCACTGGCATTCCAGGCCTTCCTCATTATGATCTGCGTGGGTATCTACGCGGCACTGGTATCGTCCGTGCCAGTCACTGAGGATCTTCGGAGCACGCTGCTTCAGATCATCATCTGCACGGTGGTCCTGTGCTATAGCCTGATGCGCACCGGAACCTTCAGCCGAAGCCTGTTTCAGGCTCATTAAGGGGGAAATCTCATGGAAAGGAGTTCTCACGAAAGGCCCCCCGAACCTGCCTTTTGTGAGAGAAGCGCCATATGGCGTATGTGAACGTACCCAAAGACCTGTCAAAGGTCAAGAACAAAGTTGCATTCAACCTTACAAAGCGCCAGCTGATCTGTCTGATCCCTACGGTCCTGATCGGTCTGGCGCTTTACTATTCCGCCCGGCAGGTGCTGGGCGTATCCAATGCCGCCACGCTGATGGTACTGGGAATGCTCCCGGGCTTCCTTTTCGCGCTGTACGAGAAGGATGGCATGTACTTAGAGCAGGTGCTTGGAAACAGAATCCGTGTCCGATATCTGCGGCCGCATAACCGCCCGTACCGCACGGATACCTCACATATTACGGGGGCAAGTCCCCTGGAAAGGAGAAAGAGACGTGACAAAAAGTAGTTCCACCCGTACCAGCACAAAACGGAAAGGCAATGCCAACATGCGTTTTCCCGGACGAAAACCGTCCCCGCGCGCGGCGCGAAAACTGCCGGCGCACGACAGACTGCTTCCCCGCCGGAAGACCGCGGAGGAGCGGCGCCGGGAACGGGAGATCTCCGCGCAGCAGTCGATCCCGTATATGGAGATGAGTCCGGGCGGTATCTGCCGGGTGGATGAGCATACCTATTCCAAGACCATACGGTTCGAGGATATCAACTATCAGCTGTGCAAAGAGGACGAACAGCGTCATATCTTTGCCAACTGGTGCGATTTTCTCAATTACTTCGACAGCACCATCCACGTCCAGATCTCCTTCGTCAATCACCGGTCGGATCTGGAGGAATACCGCAGGATCATCGATATCCCATCGAAAAATGATGGGCACGATGATGTGCGGGAGGAGTATTCCGCCATGCTGAAGCATCAGCTGACCATGGGGCATAACGGGATAGTGAAGGACAAATACATCACGTTCTCCATCCACGCGGAAAACATCCGGGAGGCCGCGCCGAAACTGAGGCAGATCGAAAAGGATGTCCGGCGGAATTTCAAGGCCATGGGAGTCCCTTCTCAGACCTTGAACGGGGAGGAGCGGCTCCGGATCATGTATGAGACCTTTCATCCGGACACCACCGCGCCGTTTCGGTTTTCCTGGGAGGATCTGGCCGCGTCCGGACTTACCACCAAGGACTATATCGCGCCATCCAGCTTTACCTTCCGGGACGGCCGCACATTCCTCATCGGCGACACTCCGTGCGCCATGTCCTGGCTGCAGATCCAGGCATCGCAGCTGAGAGACGACCTCCTCAGCGACTTTCTGGATGTGGATGCCAATCTGATCGTGAACATGCATATCCAGCCGGTGGAACAGAATCAGGCAGTGAAAGAGGTTCGAAGCACCAAGACCAACATTCAGAAGATGAAACTGGAAGAACAGCAGAAAGCCATCCGGGGCGGATACGACATGGATCTGATCCCAACGGATCTCAAGACCTACGACCAGGAGGCGGACAGCATCCTGGAAGATCTCCAAAGCCGCAATGAACGGCTCTTCAACATCACGGTCCTGTTTATGAACACGGAGGCGACGAAGGAGGAACTGAACAACGTGCTGCTGCAGATGAAGGGTTACGCGCAGAGCGGGAACTGCCTGCTCCAGCGACTGGACTATCTGCAGGAGGAGGGCGTAATGAGCAGTCTGCCGCTGGGGAAAAACTTTGTTCCCATCGAGCGGGCGCTGACGACCACGTCCACTTCCGGGTTCATCCCGTTTACCACACAGGAACTGTTCATGGGCGGAGAGAGCCTGTACTACGGCCTCAATGCCACCTCCGACAACATGATCATGGCAGACCGCAAGAAGCTGAAGACCCCCAACGGGCTGATCCTAGGCACACCGGGATCCGGCAAGTCCTTTGCGGCAAAACGGGAGATCACCAACGCATGGCTCGTGACTGACGATGACATCATCATCTGCGATCCGGAAGGGGAATATTACCCACTGGTCAATGCTCTGGGAGGGCAGGTGATCCATCTGTCCTCCAGCAGCAGGGACTACATCAACCCCATGGATTTCAACATCAACTACGGCGGTGACGATGACGACCCGCTGACTTGCAAGGCAGACTTCATTCTGTCGCTGTGCGAGCTCATCATGCACTCCCGCGGTGGCCTGCAGCCCATCGAGCGAACCGTCATCGACCGCAGCGTGACGGAGGTCTACACCGAGTACATGAAAGATCCCCGGCCGGAGAACATGCCGACACTGGGAGACCTGCATGAGCATCTGAAGCGGCAGCCGGAGAAGGAGGGCGCCATGGTCGCGGCTTCCATGGACCTGTTCGTCAACGGGAACATGAAGCTGTTTAACCACCGCACCAATGTGGAACTGCATAACCGGATCATCTGCTTCGATATCCACGCGCTGGACAACACCCTGAAGAAGCTTGGCATGTTCATCGTACAGGATCAGGTGTGGAACCGTGTGACAAGGAACCGGACCCTGGGACGATCCACTCGGTATTACCAGGACGAGTTCCATGTGCTGCTGAATCAGGAGCAGACCGCAGCCTACTCCGTACAGATCTGGAAGCGGTTTCGAAAGTGGGGCGGGATCCCAACCGGAATCACCCAGAACGTCAATGATCTGCGGAAAAGTCCGGAGATCAACAATATTTTCGAAAACTCCGACTTCATCATTATGCTCAACCAGCGAGGGGAGGATCAGGAGATGCTGGCGCACACCCTGAACATCTCTCCCAGTCAACTGAAATACGTGACCTGGTCGGAGGAAGGGGAAGGACTGCTGTTCTTCGGCAATACCATCCTGCCCTTTAAGGACCGACTGCCGAAAAACACGAAGCTGTATCAGTTGATCACGACGAAACCGGAGGACCTGCGGGAGCAGGGACATCCGGATTTCCGGTGACAGATCATGGCAGATCGGGAATATAAGTCGGAGCGGCCGGCAGATCAGAATCTGAAGGAAGCTCCGGCGAAAAAGGCATCGGTGACAGCGTCGGATCCCTCGTCCAAGCGCAACGGACCGCAGACCAGCGAGGAACTGTGGATCCGGCAGAAGGACCCGAAGGAAGGAGCCCTGCAGCCGGAGACCAACCGTCCGTCCACACAGAAGCGGATCCTGCGATATCAAAGCGAACATCCATCGGAACACGCGGTGACCGAACAGGGATCCAAACTGAAGGCGACACGTCAGGAAGCGGAAATCACACCGGAGATCGATCCACATGAACTGCAGCGACGACATCAGATGCGTCAGGCGCTGGAGGAGCACACGGCTGTTTCTCTTTATACCGACTCTCATGGAACGGCATCCGAGGGATCCGCCGAACAGAAAACGTCCGGCCCCTATGAAACCAAAGTTGGATCCGGAGCG
>Ga0310695_10009361_pt1 | contig 14745 bp, 18 predicted proteins | sample RumenRJG_04DNA_FD_203882 | JGI IMG/M metagenome (GOLD analysis project Ga0310695, IMG submission 203882) | Bovine rumen microbial communities from Lethbridge, Alberta, Canada - RJG_04 (v2) (version 2) | ecosystem: Host-associated > Mammals > Digestive system > Stomach > Rumen | place: Canada... | reverse complement strand
CACGGCGATCCTTCGTCATCGTATCGGAAACGCATTCTGTCGAGAGTGGTGATGAATTGGAAGTAGTCCTCCTCATCGTTGAATATTTTCTGGTGGTTTATTCCGCGCATCATGACGTGGTAGATACCCGTTCCGGATTCCTTACGTGATTGTCTTGACATGTTATTGTATGATTAACATTTATGTTTGATAGGTGCAAAGGTACTGCAAATCCCCCAAACCGCCAAATATTAATCGAGTTTTTTATGCAAAAAAAATCTGCCATGGGGACAGATACCTCGTCTGCCATGGGGACAGGTACCTGGCAGCAACAACCAAGCGCTAATGGCTGCCAGGTACCTGTCCCCTGGCAGATTTGAAACAAACAAAGAATTTAATAACAATTTGGTTGTTTGGCAAGTTTTTATTTGGTTGTTTGGTAAGTATTTCATTTGGAATACTGATTAACTCTTTTATTCTCCTCTATCAAAGCCATTAGCTTTTTGAAAGGCTCTACCCTATCAGCCTTCAATCTTCCTGCATTGTGAAGCTTACGCTGCTGCTTCACCCAATTCAGCATATTATGCTCCTCTATCCGATGCTTTGACGGATTGCGATGATTCGTTTCAATAAAATCAATCACCTCTTGATAGCGTAAATTCCATCTTTCGTCTTGTGTCATAATATAAGGTATTATCTGGCTGGCAGGGGTGACAGTTCTCACATCAGGTTTCTACCTGCATCTGTCAAAATATACTGCTGCAACTTACTATTAGGAGCTTCTGGTATTGTCATTTCTATATATTTACCCAAAATCGGGTCTATATACTTCTTCTTCATTTTATAACGGTCGCCAAAGCCCAGATGCTCTGCAATCTCAGAAAGTGAACGCGCCTCCTGGCAGAACCTTCCTATACGTTCCAAGATAGAATAGTCCACACCTAACTCCTTGCCAACTCCTTGCCAACTCCATGCCTTCTAGGCTAGATTCAACAATTGTTCCCGTAGTCTTTCCCATAGCTCTACAGAAAACGATTCTCACGAATCCGCCATTCACCTCATACTCCGGTTCAGGCACGCCCTGTGCACGGCAGGCATCCACCATACGGCTCACACCCGATCCCCAGCTCTCCAAGAAAGAAGACCTGTATAGTACCTCTGCTATCAGCGGATTATACGGATACGATGCATGTGCACTCTTGATAGTCTCTGGCGTCAGGTCAAATGGAAGTCGCCCGGGCTATCTCCCTTTGCGTATTGTCAGTCACCTGTTGTCCAAGCATCTTCAGCGACGTCGGTGCCACACCGAATATCAGCCAGCCGCCATCAGTATTCAAGAAAGCACAGGCAGAGTGCATACCATCCTGCAACTCACCTGTCGTTTTCTTCAACTCCAGGCAGCGATGCTCATCCTTCTTTACAAGCTCTTGTATCTCTTCAAATGTCATAATTACTATTTTATGGCAAAGATACAACTATTATTTTAATTAGAGACTAATTTTTTAATTAAAATTTTACTATTATCTGATGGCGGGATGTCACGTACCTGTCCCCTGCCAGGGGGGGGCTAGAAGTTGTATACGACGTCGAGTGTTTGGCCGGTGGTGGTGACGGATAGTTTCGAGTTGCGGCCAAGGAACTTATCACTCAGCCACCAGGTGAGTTCTGCGGCACCGTAGCCAAGGGCGGCGCCGGCAGCTACATCATACCAGTGATGCCTGTCGCTAACCACACGCTCCACACCTAATGCCGTTGCAGCGGCATAGCCTGCGATTGGTATCCATATGCTCTCCTTACGGAACTCCTTGTCGATTGATCTTGCTGCGGCAAAGGCGATGGCAGCATGCCCCGAGGGGAACGACTTATTGTCAGAGTGGTCGGGGCGCTCCTCGTTTACAACGGCCTTTAGGGCTGTCTTGCCTCCGAATGCCACACCCATCGATACAACAGTATTACCAGCGAAGCGAGGCCAGTTGTGGTACTTATTCGTGTCAAGCACCTGAGCCTGCGCACCTATCATGCCCAGTCCCAAGAACAAAGCAAGTATACAAATCCTTACATGGACGATTATTTTCATATTTCTTGTATTTCATTTGGAAATATAAAATATATTTTATACCTTTGCACCCGTAATGCTTGGTCAAGCCTCTGCTATCAAAGCACGTAACCAAGTTCTCGAACACCCGCCACTATCAAAGTAGGCGGTTTTTTTATGCGTTGCAAAAATAATAAAAAAAATCTATTCAATCAGGCTCTTATACAAAAAAACTTTGGTTTTTCAAGAAACTTTCTTCAATTGAGGCAAAGATTAATAACTTTTTCCTTTTTACGAATCAATTCAGGAGTTGAAGCGGAATCCAGGATTGATTCTATTTATATTGATTAGCTCTTTTATTCTCTTCTATCAAAGCCATTAGCTTTTTGAAAGGCTCTACCCTATCGGGGTTTAGTTTCCCGGCATTGTGAAGCTTACGCTGTTGCTTCACCCAATTCAACATATCATGCTCTTCAAGCCGATGCTTAGAAGGATTGCGATGATTGGTTTCAATAAAATCCATCACCTCTTGATAGCGTATATTCCATCGTTCGTCTTGCGTCATAATATAAGGTTTTATCTGCTGCCTGGGGACAGGAACGTGGCAGCGCTGTGTCGATGCCAGGTACCTGTCCCCTGGCAGGGGGGCGCCTTATTTCTTCGAGGGTTTGCGCCCAATCGCTTTGTTTCGGGCTTCTCTTTCCTCGACTATGGCTTTCACTTTTTCAAGTAGGAGCTTCTCCAGCCTTAAGCGTTCGTTCTCCTTGCAAAGGCGTTCATACTCCTTCTCAATTTCTTCTTTAGTGGGTTGTTTCATTCTGAACCTTTATGTTGCGTCTATTAAGTTATTCAATTATATTTTTTCGCAAATATACGGCTTATTATTTAATTAGCTGTAGATTTTATTAAATTTCTTTCAAAACTCTAAGATTTCGCTACAAAAGTTGCTATTATTTCAGAAAAATGTTTATCTTTGCACATTGTTAGGCAGCGCCAATGATCATGGTACCGTTTGCAGCAATATCAGCAATTAAATAAATAAATATATGAAACAACAGTTAAGCAATATTGCCTCGTAATGTTTAACCGAGTGGCGCAACGAGAGTTTGCGACCGCTCATAACATTACAGGTAATATGGGTAAAAGTAGAAAAAGATTTCCAGCAGGCACATGTTGCTGTTGTAAATCACAGAAGCGAGGAAAACAGATTAGTCATCGAAAATTCCGCCGACTAGAGCATGTGTTGATGCACAACTATCATTTTGAGAAACTCCCAATGCTCCAGTATGAGCTTACACGCCAATGGGATCTTGGTGGTGACGGAAAGTGTTTCTGGGGCTGGGCTCCTGATGAGGAGTGGTTTAAGAAAGAAATGCGAAAATGAGGGTGCTTGGCCCTCATTTTCGCATTTTTAGATAACATAGCTCATTTCCATTCTTTTCCGACATAATGTTTAGAATTTTACTAACTCTAGCCTTTTCCTCATGAGCCATTACCCTTTAACTATGAACCCTATTTTATCATAATCATCACAGTCTCGGAAGTAAAGCCTACTTTAATGATTGTGCAGAACTCCACTGAGTTGTGAAACGCCTTGCTCCGTAAACACGTATGGCAAAGAACGCCTATCACCACCTCTTGTGTTTGAAATGCCATTTTGGCGTTTCATACCCTGAACCATGAACCCTGAGCCATAAGTTGCCTTGGCATTGTTCAACTATTGATTATTACTGACTTAGTTATTCCGTGAAACAGGTACCGGCCCCCTCCGTCCACAACAATTTCCCGCGCTTTATTCATAAATAATTATGAATCAGCACTTTACATTAAAAATAACTTTTATTATATCAAGTACTCGGGTTTCTTTTAGTTTTTTAAATTCCCTTTCCGCCGGCAAATATAGTAAAATAGTTTTTACCAACCAAATCAAAATGTAAAAACTTACAAAAGAAATTGAGCCACAGACATTTCAGCCTGCAGCTCAATTCCTTTTTCTGCGAAACACGGTGTTTCACCTTAAAATGGGGTTATGGGTTCGAGCCCCAAACGGATCATGGGGGTATTTTGTGGTCCTATCCTCTTGGCTTTTCATGCCAGGTACCTGTCCCCTGGCACGTGTCCCCTGGCACGCGGGGAAAAGTCAATCTTCTCCGAGGCGTTTGGTCGGTTCATGCCAGATCTGTCCCGGTGTTTCACTACTGCTTCTAGGCTTTTGAAAAGTTTCTAAATCGCACATAATGATTTGCTCTGCTTCGTCGAGTCTCGTTTTGAGTTTCTTGTCATCTTTCAGTTTCGAGAGAGGCAAATCTTCTTTCAACTCCCTAACAATCTTCAAAGCTTTCTCGCACGATTCAGCATCAACGAGACTATCAGCACTGACAACTGTTCCCAAAATGAAGAAGAGCATGTCCTGTTCCACCAGCTTATCTATTCTATTCCCAGGGTTTTCTTGTGATGCTTCCAACTCAACGATATGCAGTTCTTGCATAGCCTTCCATACATTGGTATAAGACTCCCCGCTTGTTCCAAAAGCAACCGCTCGTTGGGCAGCAGATTCAAATCTACCATCAGCAGACATATCATCTACCCATTTCTGATTCTTCAGGAAAGTCTCAGTCTTGTCGAATTCTTTGATGTGCTTGACCAGTTCCATGATGACAGCCTTGGATGTACCGAAATGACGATTGGTATTGACATAATGGAGCAAGAACCAGTACTCAATAGATGGCATACTGTCACATAACAATACTCGGTTGTTCTTGGCATATTTTGACTTCATGGTTTCCAGACGATCCTTTTCTGCCTTGTTCCAAGTGGATACATCAGCATCAAATACGATGATAGCACGACCACCGTCCTTCAAAACCTCTGAGAGTTTCTTCTCTAACATAAACACGGTTTCCTTGCCGAAGAAACGCGGACGGATTTTCATTCGCACACGATACTTGGCTTGCAGGTGGGTGAAGTACCACTTCTCGGTTATACCGGCACCTATGATGGTGGGTATCGCCTCATTCCTCTGTTTCGTTGATTCTTTTCTTGCCATAATACATTTGGATTAGCCGATGATGTTTGGCAGCGCGCCGAACACACCGTTACGATAAGACTTCTGGAATGAACTGATTTTGTTCAGTCCCTTGAACTCAACGAGGGAATAAAGACGTGAACCGCCATCTTCACCCTTTTCAGTGAACCAAACGCTATCCTTTCGCATCAGATCATCAACGGTATTAAGCAGAGGATCATAGTGAGAGGTCACCAACAGCTGACTGCGGTTGTGAATCTGCAAGAACTGCTGGATAATGAACTCCACGAGGTCGGGATGTAGTGAGGACTCAATCTCATCAATTGTAAGTGTCCTCTCATTCTTTAACGCATCATACACAGCAGCCTCAATACCAAAGGTACGGCGTGTTCCTTCACTTTGAAGCCCGTTAGGAAGAACATATTTCTCAACACCTCTCGCATTCCTTACTGTGTGCTCAAAGTCAGTTCTTATAGCCATATTCTCCTTTTCAGTCCTTACACCAGTGATATTGAAATCAGCCTTGTGCACAAAGTCCAACAAGTAACTCTTCAAGTTCTTATCACTAGCCAACATACTTCCAGCATAGCCAAACATCTGGGTTTGTGGACTTATGACAGGCAGAACCGTATTCTTCATCCAATCACGAGCCTCGTCAATAAATGGCAATGTACAGTTTACCTGATTACGAGCTGCGAAGAAGGACATATTGGGCAGACACTTGATTGTTATCTCTTCCTGAACGTTAGTATTTACCTTCAGGGCTGCAGGATTGAACTTGATGACAGACTGCCCATTCTCAAACTCACGAGAAAAAAGCATGGTTGGTTGGACACTCTTATAGTAATATAGCTTCTCCGTCATGACCTTATGCTGATCAACAGACAGGAGATACCAATATCTGCGTTCTCCGATAAAGAACTTCATTTCGAACCCTGAAGGTTGGCTAGGAGTCTCTGTATCAAGCAGGAATGGTATGGACTCTGTTGTTTCGTCCAAATCTTCTTTCTTTGCAAACCAAAAGCGATGCAGATAATCGAGTGCATAAAGCAGGTTCGACTTTCCGCTGGCGTTGGCACCATAAATAAGTGCGAAACGGAGCAAACGGGTTCCTGGGGCAACTTCAACTACCTGATAATCTTCGAAGGTCGTATCTTTAGTGGCCTCAAAATTCAGCGTGGCCTCTTCCTTAAAAGAAAGGAAATTCTTGATTTTCAGTTCTTGTATCATATCAGTACACTTTAAGATAACTTTGTGGGTGCAAAGATACTAAAAATATCCGAATATAGAAATAAAATAGCACAAAAATTATATTTTATTTTGATATTTAGATTAAAAATATCTATAATTAAAAATAGAATCGCTAACGGATTGTTTCCGTCAGAGAGTCAATTCCGCCATTTGACGAAAAAATATTCGCCCATTTGACGTAATTCTCTTCCTATGGCAGGAGATTTCGTTTTCATGTGTATCAACAATGACAAATCACTTGCACCAATCATCATGCCAGGTGATGTGATCGCCGCCAATGACCGAAAACAGATATCCCCCGACTCAGCTCACGAAAAACTGAATCGGGGGATGCCCATATATACCGTCTGACTGCAAGGCTGCTCCTGCAGCCCCACACTTCACATCATCCTTCAGCCATCATACATCATCCTTCTCCTCAGCTCTTCTTCACCCACACAACTGGACACACGCCTCCCATATCTCAGGAACCCTCCAAACCCGAAGTCCATCAGATACCCAGCCATCCCGTAATGATATGTCGTATCGAGCTGCCTCATTTCTTTTGTTTATATTGTCCCGCATGTTGCGATATTATCGCCGCTCGGCTCTGCCGCTTGGCTTGTTCAAGAACCTTCTATTCATACTGATTCTTCCTCCTATACTGTTCCGTCATTTCCAGAAGTTTTCTAAACTTCTCTACCCGCTCAGCCTTCATCTTCCCCGCATTCATCGTCTTTCTATTGGCCTTCACCCAATTCAGCATATTATGCTCCTCTATCCGATGCTTAGAAGGATTGCGATGGTTTGTTTCAATAAAATCCATCACCTCTTGATAGCGTAAATTCCATCTTTCGTCTTGCGTCATTCTTTATCCTTTAGCAGCTCCAACAACCTATAAATCGTAGTAGAAGGATTATCATATTCTTCTAAAAGTTTGGCACGCTTTATAGCAACATCTCTGTTTGCTGCTAGCACATTCTTTTCTTCTTCAGATAAGACACCTTTTTTGTAATCTTTCGTAAAGCTCTGTAATTTCTGAATACATTTCTTTGATGTCAACTTTGACTTTTGCTCTTGATAATGCAACAGGAACCACAGTTCTACGCATGGATTCGAAACAAGCAATTCTGCATCAGGTATCTTTTGCAAATGCTCTAAAACCCCGGCAACATCCAGATCAAACATCAAGAAAGTCTTATCTTGATTTGTTGTCACATAGTCTCTCTTAGAATTCTCTATGTCATCCTTCGATATGTTTGATTTACCTTTTTTCGGAATCACCTGAATGGGCACACGATACAAAGAACGTAAGAATTTAATATATGCTATTTCTGTCTTTCCCTCACAAAAAACAAAGAAGTTGGGCTTCATTTGCTTTTCCTTCGACAATCGGATTTTTCTGCCCATTTTAGATTAACTCATTAAGATTGTCCGACGATTCATCTATATATGGGATGGCATCAAAACGTCCCTGAAGATAAGCCTTCTCTGCATCCATTGTCTCTCTGAAGTCCTTATAGTCGAACAGTGAATACAAATCAGAAGACCCATCAGCCCGTTTATTAACGAAATATACCTGGTCTTTTCTAATCTTCTTCATGTTCAACAGGTTCGTATTATGTGTCGAGAATATCAACTGAGCCGACTCGCTTTGATGAAATAGATTCAGAATATACTCCACTAACTTAACATGGAGACCAGACGATATCTCATCAATCAGCAAAACCTTATTCCCCCTGATGATATTCAGAATAGTCAACATCATATGGAAAAACTCCTGGGTACCACTTGATTCTTCTGAGTAGAAGTCAAAAGGTACTTCTGGGTTATTCCTATGGAAAGTTGTAATTTTAACCTCCCCAAGTTCGTGTTGGCTACGGATATCTATAATATCGCTGTCTGCAATCTTTAAGACTTTAAGTATCAAGTCCTTATTAGAATTAAGCAGCGACTCAATAGAGTAGCTATTATATCCAAGATAATTCAATATGAATCTCTCATTAAAGTAGCGGAACACATCCTTGGCCACTTCCCTATCCATCTGACTGGCACGCGAAACGAACAGAGTCTTTTTCGAAGTGTTAGCAGCAACATCCATAGGCCTACGGATAGCAGTACGGAATTCATATATTTCTTTCTTGTCCGGACCTTTCCTCTCGTCACGCGCAAAAACCAGTTTTCTCCTGCCCATAGGATAGAAATACAGTTCCTCAGTAATAATCTCCGTATTTGTTAACGTGAAACTATACTCATACTCCACGCCCTCAATCATAAAGCGGATATAGAACTTACTAGGCTTGCCCACACCACCGAATTTAAACGGAATGAAGGCAAATACAGTATTCTCATTATAGTTATGCGATTCAAATATCATCTGCACGCAAGCCCTGATAGCCTTTATCACATTACTTTTACCAGAAGCATTGGCACCATAAATGGCTACAGTTTTTAGTATCCTCTCATCATTGCAGACGAAAGTATTACCCAACAACTCCTTCGATTCTTTGGTTTGAAGGTTTGCTGCCTGCATATCCAAAACCACCTCCTCATTAATTGAGAAGAAGTTACTCAAACGTATTTCTAAAACCATTTTAAACCCAGAATTTGAAAAATTTCTGCAAATATAGGCATTAAAAATGATATTTACAAGTTTTAGGTGTGATATTTTATTCAAATTAACACTTCATCAAATGTTTGGGATGACATTAACCATCTTTCTTGATGTCACGTACTTTATTTAGATAAACAAATAATATCTACTTTTTTTTAGATATTTTTATAATATCTTTTTTTTACCATTCATACTTACAATGTAATTTTCTCCTTATCGTATGCCTTTTTTATCTGTTCCCTAGCATATTTTGTCATAGATAGCAAAGCCTCTGATCGTATATAATCCTGACGATAGACTGCCAATTCTGATTCCAACTTTTCTATTTCTGCTTTATGTTTTTCTATCTCTTTAGTATTATGTGCATCCGGCGAACTTAACAGTCCGGTAATTTTCTGCTGATGGAGCCCAATTGATTCGTTTAATAGATTTATAATATACTCCAACTTATCCAGACAATTTTGTTGCATACTTATTTTCTTATCATCAATCTCAAGCAAAGATTTATAATCGCTCGGTATTTCCCTTTTTCCTACTGCCGCATCAAGTATTCTTGATGAAAGTAGATTTGTTATGCATAATACTATTTTAACGAATATATCCCTTGCAGATGACATATCCACTTCTGGAACTATCGGTAGAGGTGGTTCAGTTCCATTTTCGGATGGTAAAGGAATGACATTAAATAGTAACAATTGTCTTGTAGGAACAAAGGTTATAAGCCTATCCTTAAATTCAAGCAATGAGTCTTTTGATATGTCATGAGCAAACGAATTCCTAATCTTCCGTATAATTTGGAGTGCCTTATACTCATAATCTGAGATAAGCCCCAACCTATATGAAAGAACGATTTTGCTACTAAAAGAGGATAATGGTCCATATCCAGAAAACAATTCCTTGTCTTCTTTTTCACTGGAAGGGGAAGTCAAGAAAAACCTAAAGAGATAACCTAAAAGTTCATCAATGTATGCCGCAGCTACTATTACGCACGATCTATCACTAGAACTTTTTTCCAGTTCTTCCTGAAGGATTTTAAGATTCTTGACCCAATACTCTACCTCTTGGTTTATTAAATCGCTCATAGTTGTTAAGATCTATATATTTGTTACTAAAGAGAACACATCACCCATTATTGCCACCAATATGTACATGGCTTTTCATTTGTTTCACAAAATGAAAAACAATAACAACATTCCGAAGCAGTCATAGATACCCAGTCCTGAGCATAATGACACCCCTCTTTAGCAACAACCTCGACTTTAATCTCAATAATATATGGTCTAAAACTCATAACCTATTAATCATTACTTTATCACGAATACTTGTATATCAAAACTCCTACAAATTCTGATTGCAATTACCTATACTTTGGAGTACTCTATCAACTAAGCTTTATGACATTTCATCATGTATACATTTCCCTCTAAAGAACTTATATTAAGTTTATGAGCTTTTAAAGCAGACTGCACTTGTTCATTAGAGATACTCAGAAAATCTGTCCTCTCGAACTCTTGTACAAATCCACGTACATTTGCTTTCAGTTTATCTAATCCTTCACTCGTAATAGCATAAACATCTTCATCTATGTCTGCTAATTTTGATATGTTTGAAACGGGATGAATAAATATATACTTCACAACTTCGTCTTTACCATAGTTATCTTTAAACCAAGCAATATGATTACTCATCTGACCAATCTCATCTTTTGTAATTTCCACACTATTCTGCATCTTTTCACTTTTACACTCGAAAAGTAGATAGTGATTATTAGAATATTGCCATAGATTGTCAGGCCCTGTCTTATATTGTTTATCAGGTCTAGTGCTTTCAAATCCAAATAGACTTCCAAGTTCTTGGACTGCTTTTTCAAATTTGTTTGCACTTACACCTATTATCAAATTCGTCAATATGCCATCAATCGCAATCTTATAATCAAAGAAGCTATCAAACGACTGAATTTTGGAGATAATCCGCTCTATAGAAGTAACATGAACGAACCCTGTTTTCTTATACGGAACATTAATAGGCATTAGAAGATAATTATTATTATCGTGTGCTTTGTTCTGAATTTTCTCATATTCCGTTTTTTGAATATGCCACATGCACTTAGCCAACAACTGTTGGTACCAACCTTTTTCAGGGAGGTTATCATTGTTTGAATTAGCTATGTCTTGATACAAATCTGCGGCTGTTTTATAATCTTTCTTATAGAGTGCACATTCTGCCTTATATTCCTTCTCAATCAAATCTAAATACGGGTGGTCTTCTGCCGATACATTCACACTGCCCATCTGTTCTTCGTAATATTGTTTCCAACCTTCATCACGTTTCAGACACTGTTTAATAACGCCAGTAAAAGCTTTACTTGGAGTTGCACCTGACATTTCGTCCTTTACAGAATCTGTAACATCGTCTCCAATCTCTATTTGCTTCGCAGTCTGATTCGAGAAATATCGTTGACTCTTGGTGCCTTTTACAAAATGAACAAGTTCGTCTTCAATGAAGATTATCACAGAGTAGTCTTTTTCACTTCTTACACTTCTGCCTATACCCTGTTCTACCTTTTGAGCTATCTTAGTAAAGATTTGATCACTGAATTCGCGACATGAGTGTTCATAACGGTCTGACAAACTATCAAAGTATGGAAGTGAATCAATAATCAACAAACGACATCTATCATCAGCTAAATCAACGCCATCATATCTATTTGCAAAAACCACAGGGCGTGTAATAGTTTTATTGGTGAGCCCCGTAAGGACTTGTTCCATATTTGTAGAATCTACGATTACGCATCCTAATGACTTATAATACGCTGTATGTGCAAAACTTGGAACAAGAACAACAACTCCAGACATATTCAAACTGCACACCCACTCCCTTATTGCCTGCGAATTTAAACTCTCATCAATTAATGAAGGAAAGAGTATCATTTTCTCTCCTGACCATTTACTTGCTTTATTGGTTAGAGGAGCAAGAACTGCTTGTTTCGAAATACCCAGTCCCTTAACAAAAAAAGAATCGTCCTGAGTAGTAGCGGACATCATTATTCTCTGTTTGGCACCTGTAAAACAGTTAAATCTCTGTATCATGCTACAATCTGGCACAATTTCCATTTCTGCACTTGTCACAAAGGCAGAACATATTTCCAAACTATTCTGCAATAGAGGCCATGAGAAATACAGATTACCGTCTTCCGTTTCAGTTACATAGTTATAAATTAGCTTTTGGACTTCGTCTAACTTTTCAAGCCATGCCCAATAAGGTATTTGAAGAAGAGCCGAGCTCCTGCCCATATTCTCTATCTGTAGAAAATCACCAGGACCTTGATGCTTTAAATCTTCACTAAACAGATTTAGCAAATCTTTATATAAAGAAGTATCTCTTCTTATACGCAATGTAAATGAAGACCGGATGGAGTCAATACAAGCATGAGAATCATCAAGAAGTACAGAATTAATATCTACAGACTGACGATCCAGTCCAAAGATTGTTCTTCCGTTGAAAACCTTTTGGACATACGTAATAAGAATTTTCTTCCCTGATTTAAAATCAATAGGAAGCATATTATTATCCTGAGATATTATCTCATACTTAATCCCAAACTTATCTGCATCCTTAGTTGCCTGCAGAGCAAGCTGCTTATTGGGTGCTATATATAGGCATGGTCCTTCCCCCATATTAATCTTAGATTGTAATATCAACAATCCAACAAGTGTTTTACCTTCACCCGTATGGAGCTTGATTATAACATCCTTATCGTCTCTGTGGTTTATATACCATTCATCAAGTACAACCTGTTGAGAAGGACGCAAGGTAGGTCCTGCAGCACCCGTTCTATCAAGAGTTGCGTATATTTCCTTTGGATCAGTTGCCTTTGACAACTGAGCTTTTTGAAGTTTCTTATTAAAGTCAACCATTATATTTCTTTTCTATTAAAATATCGTGAATATCTTTCCTTATATTGTCCATTAGAGCTTATATCGCTGCTTGGGACTGTGATTCATTATTATAGCATAAATCAATTAACAGCAATAATACCTTTTAACTCCATCCATGGCAGCAATATTACAAATTTGCCCCCGTGGTAGTTTAATATTAATCATTCAGTTTTCACTTTCTTCGTTATCTTGGATACTATTTTACCTATCAAGCTTTTTGATATTATAATCAGTTTTTTATAATAATCCTCGTCTACTATTATTTCTTTACCATATTCTCCTCTGGCAAGCTCTCCCACCTTATCAAGGTAAACCTCATTGATTACACTTTTATTATGTACAATCAAATCACGTGTAGCCTTTATTTCTACCCATTTACCCCATATATCTTCACCAATTTCAATAGATAACAATTTCTCAATATAATCCAATTGATCTTTTGGTTTTGAGTAACTCAGGACATCTATATGTTTAGAAATGATTACATTCATTACTTCATCATAATTATCACAATCTATAATTGTATCGTATTCTAGTTTACAATCACTTCCTTTGGGTTTCGTTTTAATTCTTCTCTTATCGTACAAAAGGGTGAGTCGAACAATTTCTAACAAGACTGGTTCAATAATAGACACTACATATACCATCATAGCCTTGTAAAATTCCGTAGTACGAGCTTTCGTCAAATTATCAATAATACTATCAATTTTCCTATTAACAACCTTAAATGGGGATTTTGATGGCACAGGGAATGAAGAAATTTCTTTTAAAAGATCTTTATTATTTTCTATTTCACCAAGAGACAACACAGCCAAGTGAGACCAAATATAAATATTATTTAGTTCCGCTTGGATTTTTCTCTGTTTCGAAATTGCAGCAATGTATTGTTCTTTTGTCATATCTTTATTATTTTACCGATTAATACTGATTAAAGTTTCTACACTTCCCATATTCTCTAACATTCTTTTAAATATTACATATCTACAATCTTTCTGTTTCCCAACGTTCTTCATCTTTCAATTCGCCTTAACTCAACCCTGCATATCATGTACCTCTTTTCTATAACACGGCGAATTCAAATTATTGTATTCTAAATCTATCATTTCTCATAATACCCCTTTTCGCTGTACTGCGACCAGCGGAGGTACATCTCCTGATAATGATCCTTTATGAACTCTGAAATCTTGGCTATCTCGCGGTCATTGAGGATACCACGGTTCTGAAGCACAGTATCACCGTTGTTCTTTACAAAGAATTTTGCAGAGCCACCCTCGGTGAGTTTACTGTCACTGGCATGCACGTGCATACATTCAACAACACAGAAAGACGTAAAATACAAGTAATAACCAGCCACCTTAAAATCGTAATACTTTGGCATCGTTTAATCCTCCATATATTTAAGATTCTGCTTAAGGTAACGGCTCGCAATGGAGAGTTCAATATCGTCCATGGTGGTTTCTAGTACCTCGCCACCAGAATTGAACACAACTGCTTTATCTGGGCTATTCAGATTAAGCACATGAATACTATCATCTTTTCGGGTAAAAGCATACCCGTTGATAATAATATCAGCATTATCGGCTATGGTCTTAATATCAGGCATAAGCTATACTTACTTTTTTTATTGGTTTTAAAAAGGTTTCCGAATCGATATATAAGTCATCCAGGATGGGCTTTAGGTCGATATACTCTTCCTCGGGTTCAGGATTATGGCTGTACTTAGCCAGCACCACCAGATAACCATCATCCCACTTCACAACATCAACATACCGCTCCAAGCTATATGGTGCTCTAAAGCGGATACGATATCCTCCAAAACTGAAAGCAGTAAAGCCGTCCGAACTACTTAGGATAGCTTCATCACTACTAACAGTAGGGAGATTTGATGTGGATGTTGTTACCATATTGTATATTTTTTGTATAA
>Ga0310695_10009359_pt1 | contig 14748 bp, 15 predicted proteins | sample RumenRJG_04DNA_FD_203882 | JGI IMG/M metagenome (GOLD analysis project Ga0310695, IMG submission 203882) | Bovine rumen microbial communities from Lethbridge, Alberta, Canada - RJG_04 (v2) (version 2) | ecosystem: Host-associated > Mammals > Digestive system > Stomach > Rumen | place: Canada... | reverse complement strand
ATCATACCATTTTTTATACGTATTTACCGTGACTACCGTCCGATTTCAGGCCGATCCCTTTCTTTCATGCGGTATGTCGGGAATAAAACGGCCATTCCACGGGTGGATTGGATTATAAAAACACCATATTGTGAGTGGAGTGCAAAAAGTCCAAAGACATCATTTTTGTCAAAAACGGATGGCTATTTTAAAGGCCTCGTTGTATCGGGCTAAGGCAGAAATCGACTTTTTGCACCGGACTCATATTATTGATTACAAATTCCGGAAACCGAGTCATAAAAAACAAACAAGTAAAAGAAAAACAAATAAAATTAAATAAAGCAGAAGGAATTGCCACTGGTTAACATATTTCGGATACCCCGTCTCAGAAGACATGATTCGCGTTTTTAGCCAGTATGGCATGAGCTCTCGCAGCGGTGATTCGTTTTTCCGCAACCGGTTCCAGCATATCCCGGATCAGTTCTCTCACAAGTCCCGGAAGCTCTTTCCTGAGGACAGGAGCGCTGCCTCGGCACACGGCCTCGGCGAGAGAACCGGCAGTACTTCTCATACCGGGAATCCCCGGTTTTTCTCCCGTCCACATTTCATGAAGCACTATTCCCAGTGAAAATACATCGCTCTGACAGGATAACGTAATCGGCATCCCCTGTAATTTAAGATAATGCTCGGGAGAAATGTAACCCGTGCTGCCATTAAGGCTGTGAGGTTCGGTGTTTTCAAGAAATCCGAAATCAAAGTTTATGATTTTTGCGGCAAACCCCTTTTCCGAGGGGACTACCATTATATTTGAGGTCTTTACGTTAAAATGAACCGCATGCCTGAAATTAAGAAAGGCATAGCTGTACAGAATTGATTTTGTCAGCAAAAGCCTGTTTTCGGTGTCAAGAGACACGATTTCATCAAGGAGCAGCGGTGTTCGGGAAATGTAATCACTGACCGCAAAATATGATGAACGGTATTTAAAAAAATCATGAACAATCATGATGTTGCCGTTCCGGCACTGGGCAAGGGCCTTATAATAATCTAGCCGGTTTTTAAGATATCCGTCATTGCTGTCGCTTCCGGACCGAAGCGGAATATCGGAAAAGGAGTCTTCTGTGCCGGTATTTACGACCTTCTTCATGAAGAATTTATGGCCGTCTCTTGATACTGCTCCGTAAGAGAAAGTGCCAGGATTGTCCCCTGTAATATTGTCAGCAGTATCATAATAATTGAGTTTCATGAAATTTCCGGCATTCAGAAGAATCAAAGCGCGGTTATTATATAATCAAATCAGGATTTTTCATACAGAACAATACCGTCCCTTTTGATTTCCATTCTTAATTTATCGGACATGTCTCCGGCATCAATAATATCAAAGGAGAGCAGGGAATCTATGTTATATCCATGACATTCCGGTAAAAGGTATCAAAGTCACCGCCAAAGACAACCGGATCAATGTCGCTTCTCTCTGTGCAGGTGCCCCGGGCCTGGGACCTGAAGAGAATTCACAGATCCGTCACGTCGGTTTCGGCAATGAAGCAGATAACATTGCATTTTCCGGATTATATGGCGACAAGTAAACATATGAGTGAAATAAAGTACATCGAATACGAACATATGACAGCATTCTGTCCAAGTCTTCGATCGCTTTCTCGGATTATCATTTCCCATCTTCTCACACCACATGATGCCGGAACATCCACCCCGCAAAGGACAGCGTAATCATACTGATAAGCGCCAGCGGCAGGAGGTCATACCAGAGTTCCGGAATGGCCGCCCCCTCCAGGTACACCCTTCTCGCAAAGTCGATGGCATATCTGAGCGGATTAAGCCAGGTCATGTACTGCCAGACATCCGGCATATTGGCAATGGGGGTCATAAGTCCCGAAAGCAGTGCCAGCGGTACCAGGAGTACAAAGGCGTAAAGCATGGCCTGTTGCATGTTGGCGGCGAATGCCGAAATCGAAAGTCCGTAACCCACGCATGCACAGGTGAACAGAAGAAGTCCGAAATACAGACTCAGAATATTTCCCGAAAATGGTACCTTAAACCAGAACAGTGCCACCAGCAGGATAAACGAAGATTGTCCCAGCCCCACAATGATCGGCGGAATCGCCTTCCCTGCCAGGATCTGCATCTGGGTTAGCGGTGTCACCAGAAGCTGCTCGAAAGTACCCCGCTCCCGTTCCCGGGCCACACTGAGAGCGGACAGCATTATTACCTGAATCAGGCTCAGGGTGGCAATCAGGGCCGGCAGAATGTTCCAGCGAGTGATGGAGTTCAGATTGTACAGAGGGCGGTACTCAAGACTGAAGGGAGCATTCATAAAGCCCTTCTTTTCTGAAAACCGCGAAACAATCTGAGAGAGATACCCTCCTGCAGTGCCGGCAGTGGTGCTGTTTCTGCCGTCCAGAAGAACCTGCACTTTGGCATCGCCCCTGTTTTTCACCTTTTTTTCAAAGTTTTCATCCACGGAAACGATAACCAGAATTTCCTCCCGGTTCATGGCGTCAATGTAACTGTCCATGGAATTACCCCCGGAGACCGGCTTTTCGACGAAAAACCCCGATCCGTTGATTTCCGCCCGGAGCTCCCGGCTGGCTTCGCAGTGGCAGCGATCGTTAAAGGCGTAATTAACCTCCTTGAGATCAAAGGTGGCCACATAACCGAAAAGAAACGCCTGAATAATCGGAGGCACGATAAGAAGGGCCCGGGACGAGGGATCCTTGAAAATGGTCAGCATCTCCTTTCTCAGGAGCGCCATAATCATGTAGAAGCTTTCAGTCATGTCCGTTTCCCCTGGTGTCTTCCGCCTTCATTATTGCCTCTGATAATCGTCTCTTTTCCGGTGCTGCGCCTCGCAGTCTCCCCATGACCGTCCTGTTTTCATATTCCGATTCTTCCTGTCGTATTTCGCGACTTTCCAGCCTTCCGGCCCGGGTATTCCGCTCTGATCAGTCCAGACGCTTTCTCGTGATCATCATGGTGATTCCGGTAAAACCCACGGCATAGAGTGTCAGGATCAGAGAATTCTTAAGAATCACGGAATGCACGTCCCCTGCCAGGAATAAAGTCTTCAGGGTCTCCATGTAGTAGGTGGACGGCAGAAGGTGCCCGATGTAAAGAATTACCTCCGGCGTATTCCGGAGATCAAAGATGAACCCGGACAGCATGATGCACGGCAGAAAAGTTACCAGAACCGAGAGCTGACTCGCAACAAACTGGTTTCTGGTAACTGCCGATATCAGAAGCCCGATGGCCAGTGCCACCACAAGATACAGCATGGAAACCAGGGACAGGAGGAGAATACTGCAGCGAATTGGCACGTCAAACAGCTCCCGGGCTGCCAGAAGACAGAGCGCAAAACCCAGAATTCCCACACAAAAATAGGGAATAATTTTTCCGATAATGATTTCCACGGGCCGCACCGGACTCACAAAGATTGCCTCGAGGGTGCCCCGTTCATATTCCCTGGCCATAACCAGCGCAGTAAGAAAAGTGCCTACCAGCGTCATAATCAGCACCACAAGCCCGGGAACAATGTACCAGGTGGATGATGCCGGCTGATTGAACCACATGCGTGTTTCAGCCGTGATTCCGACACGTGGCGTTCCGGGATCCTTTGAGATGGCGCCGCCCAGGGCCGAGGTAAGATACATGTAGGCGGTCTGGGCCCGGTTGGGATCCTTTCCGTCCATCATGAACTGGATTTTGCCGTTACCCTTTCGGTATTCCCTCTCAAAATCATTCCGGAATACCAGGTACCCTTCAATCTTCTGGTTCACAAAATCCTGTTCCGCCTCCTGAACACCGGTATAGCGGATTACCCGGAATATGGGAGCTCCCGAAACTCCGGACGTGAGCTTCCGGGAGATTTCGGAACCGCTCATGTTTACCACCCCGAGCTTTATGCCGGTAATGTCAAAGGTAATGCCATACCCGAAAATAAAGATCAGAATAATGGGAAGCCCAATACCCAGAAGGAGATTGGACCTGTCACGGAAAAGCTGCCGGAACTCCTTGACGGTAAGAGCCCTGAGGCGTCTCAGAAATCCTCTCATCTGTTCTTCTCCCGTGATGCCATGACAATGTTTATGAAAACCTGCTCCATGGACAGAGGATGCCCGGGAGTTTCGCCGCCGGATGCCCGCACCTCGCCGGGAGTTCCCAGAGCAATCATGGTTCCCGCATCCTGAATCATAATGCGGTTACAGTACTCCGCCTCCTCCAGAAAGTGGGTGGTAATGACAATGGTGGTGCCTTCCGCGGCCAAAGAGGTAATCCGGTGCCAGAATACCCGCCGGGCCAGAGGATCAATCCCGCTGGTGGGTTCGTCAAGAAAGAGAATCTCAGGCTCGTGCATGGTGCCGGCCGCCATGGAAAGCCGCTGCTTGAAGCCTCCGGGAAGTTCTCCGGATCTCTTGTCAATGACATCCCCCAGAGAAAACTCCTCCAGGGCCTTTGCCATCTGTTCCCGAAGTCGTTTCCCGTGAAGGCCGTAAACCCTTCCGAAGAATTCCAGGTTTTCACGTACGGTGAGGTCCTGATATAAGGAAAACTTCTGTGCCACATAGCCGATGCGTCTCCGGGCCTCGTCCCTGGCGGTATGAAGATCATAGCCGGCCACCCTGAGCACGCCGCCGGATGCCGGAATAAGCCCGCAGAGCATTCTGAAGGTGGTGGTCTTTCCGGCACCGTTAGGTCCCAGAAGTCCGAAGATCTCCCCCTTTCTCACGGTGAAGGAGGTGTGGTTCACGGCCGTGAAGTTTCCGAAGGTCTTCAGGAGATCCCGCACCTCGATAATGTTTTCGGGATTGTCCGGATACCCGGTAATTCCTTCGGGAACCTGTTCGGCGAAGGAAACACCCACACCGGCCTTTTCCCGGAACAGGCACATAAATCCGTCCTCGGCTCCGGGCTCCCGCGGCACAGCCCGGGCCAGATCCTCAGGAACCCTGCCATCCCGGGACACAATGCTGATGGTTCCCGAAAGCGGCACCGCATCCGAGAGATCAGCCCTTTCGATAAGCCGGGACTGAACGATGCGAGGATGAATGCTGCCGGGAGACAGTGAGTAAGTCTTTCCCCGGGCCTTTTCCCGGAGTTCCTCCGGAGTGAGATTTCCCAGAATCTCCCCTTCGTTAAAAAGGTAGACTCTTCCGGCAAAGGCGGTTTCGTCAAGATAGGCTGTGCTGACAATAACCGTCATGCGGTTCCGGGCCACCATGGAGGTTATGATTTTCCAAAGATCCCTCCGGGACAGGGGATCCACTCCCACGCAGGGCTCGTCAAGAAGAAGCAGCCGGGGGTTACTGAGGAGAGTGCAGGAAAGCGCCAGCTTCTGCTTCATGCCTCCGGACAACTTGCCGGCTCTTCTCTCGGTAAAGCGGCTCATGTCGGTCATGGCCAGAAGATCCTGAAAGCGGGTTTCCCGTTCATTGCTATCTATGCCATAAAGGTCGGCATAAAGATCCATGTTCTCCCGGACAGTGAGATCCTCGTAAAGACCGAATTTCTGAGGCATGTAGCTGACGCTGGCCTGAATCATTTCCGGATCCTTCACCGCATCCATTCCCAGCACCCGGAGACATCCCGAGGAGGGAGACAGGAGTCCGGCGCAAAGACGAATGAAGGTGGTTTTTCCGGCACCGTCAGGACCGAGCAGCATGGTGATCTGCCCTGTTTCCGCCTGAAACGAGACATTTCTGAGAGCGGTAACGGTTTTTCCGTCGGCATTAAAGATCCGTGTTATGCCGGTGGCCTCCACAGCTATATCGGACACTTGTTATTTTCCCAGCTCAACGGTAACGGGAACGCCCATGCGAAGATCATCGCCGGGATCCTTCACCACAATCCGAACCTCATAGACCAGACTGGTGCGAAGCTCGGAGGTTTCCACATTCTTTGGGGTGAATTCCGCCACGTCGGAAATAAAGCCCACGGTACCTTCCAGAGCGCGATCCAGAGAGTCGATTGTCACGGTAACGGGCATTCCGGTCCTGACCCGGGAGAGCCGCGGTTCGTCAATATAGGCCCTTACCCATTTTCTGTCTGAAAGGAGAATGGTAAAGGCGGTTTTGGAAGGCCCTGCCATATCGCCGAGCTCCACAAGGCGGGTTCTGATAACTCCGTCAGAGGGAGCCAGGAGTCTCATGCGGGCAAGCTGATCCTCCAGGATTTCGATATTCTTCTTCTGGGCCTCGATTTCAATTTCGGCAATGGAGATATCCTCCTCCCGGCTCCCGTTCACCATCAGATCATGCTGCGCCTTCAGGGTGTTCACGGCTTCGCCGGATCTCTTAAGAGCTCCCTCGGCCGCATCCAGCTCCTGTCTTGAGATGCCGCTGCCGCCGGTTTTTTCAAAAACACCCTTCTTCCGGTGATATTCAAGCTCCAGAAGACGGTAGTTTTCCTGAGCCTCGCGAAGGCGGTGCAAAGCGGCCTCCACATCCTCTTTTCTGTTGCCGTTACGAAGTCTGCGAAGTTTTTCCTCTGAGAGCCTGAGCGTTATTCTGGCGGCATCCAGCTTTAGCGCGAGCTGTTTTCCGTCCAGTTCGGCAAGAACCTCGCCGGCCTTTACGCGCTCTCCTTCGTCATGATGAATCCTGACGATTCTGCCCTGACCTTCAAAGGCGGCATCAGCCTCTCTGATATCGGCATTTCCGAAAATCAGATTGCTGTCCTGAACCGGATGATTCAGGGCATACCAGTAATACCCGCCGCCGGCACATACAAGCAGGAACAGCGCGAAAACCAATTTTTTCATTTTAATAAGGTCTCCCATTCCGCTGCTTTCCAGGAGATCGGTAAACCCGGGCAAGGAGCGGATACAGCACAGACAAAATCTTTAAAAATAAAGGCTGACAGGCGAAAGGATATTTCACGTGAAAACGCTTTACTGATACTTAGAGTTGGAATTTGAGAGAAAGTTCACATTTTGCGACAACTGGTGATGAAAGAAAATCTCAGCCAGGTACAAAAGATCTTCACGCCTGAAAAATGGACAACTGTAATCATCATGAAAACTGACAGCAGTTGCAACTGAATTCACAGCATCCACGGACATATGATTGCCTCCCTGCGTTGCACAGATGAACAAAACAATATCTTACTTTACTCGAGTTTCCCACACCTAAAATGATACTTAAGCCCCATATATAAGGCGTCTATGAGAAAAAGAATCCGAGTGTTCTAGATCACATTAATGAAAAAAGAATAAAAATATCTGAAAAAGTATTATGGATCAAAGTTTAGAGCCTTGCTTTTATGATAAAGTTTATTTATCTAAAGTTTAATCCACATAAAAACAAGGCAATTAAAATGATACATAAAGACGATATCAAACATAAGGAATATTCTCATTTTTTGGAATTTTGTTCACAACTCAACATCTCCGGGATAATGAAGCAGCTGGGATTTTATAAGGAGAAGGGGGTTCAGCCGGTATCCCTGATGCTGAACTTCTTTATGTTCCTGATGACAGCCACGTCAATACTCAAGTTCATTACCAGAGGTGGCGCCTCAAGTACCGACGAGAAGTCAACCAAGAGTGTATTATACCGCTTCCTCGGTAACCAGGAATACTCCGACAAAGTTTTCACAGGCACAAAGAAGTGAAGAACAGGCATTTCCGAGGTCCCTCATGACATGAAAGATATCAAGCTGCTGTCTGACATCGGGAAGAGCTGCCTTTATACCATTGAGCAGCCCTTTACCCCGATCCGTAATGCAGGTTGTCATATTGAGGTTCTGATTCTGATGCAGCCGGCTTATTGATTTGTTCCAGGAATCTCCGGATGCGTCCGGAGCTTTCTCGCAGATGAAAATATACAGAGTCTTCAAATCTATCCCTGTGAAGTAGGGTGTATTGTTGGAATATATTTCATCACAGGCACCGACCTTGATCTTTGACAGACCAACGCCTGCAAGAAATTCTGCGGCAAGTTCATTGTACTCTTTCCGGATATTGTCTATCGTGCTGGAAGAAATACTGTAGCCAAAACAGAGAGAAAAGAACTCTTCGATGCCTTGCCCTGATACCTGACCTGTAACGCTCAGGACAATAACCATCCTTTCGATTAACGGCCTGGCAAGGAAGAAAAACGGAGTATTCCTGTGTTCTGCAATAACCTCAAGATTGTTCAGCCAGTCTTTGGCCTCACTCTGCATCCTGTATGCGAAAGACTGACAGCACCCGTACTTCTGCATGACATCAGATGCAGGAACACCATACGCCATTGCGCATCCGGCAATAAGGCGATCACGAAGCGAATAACGGGCATCATTATGGAAGGACGAAAGTCCTAAGTTGAGCTCCGATACTGTTGCAAGTGTGCCGGTTTGAACTGCTGCCGCAAGGGCGGTACAATGTTCCTGCATGCTGGTTCTCCTTTGGTTTGGGGGTGATACCGTAAACATGATCTACTTACACTGGAATGTTCATAGAATCATGGAATTTATGGTATAATCATACTACATTTTGTAGTAAACACAATGATTATCAGCATTGCATGCTATTTTTGTAGTTTATATCAATATGGATCAGGAGTAAGCGACTGATGGTATCAACGGTATATGTCACTAACAAAAAGACAGGAGTGACGCACGCCTATACGTCTGAGTCCTATCGCGATCCGGTAACCAAAAAGCCCAGAACTCACAGGACATATCTGGGAAGAGTAGACCCGGTAACAGGAGCGATTATTCCCAAGGGGCCGCCCGGTTCCAGAAACCGCTCAAAACTCAGCGCGCCGGATAACGAACGGACGCTGCCTCCGGAAATAAAGCAGCTGATATCGGATCAGACGGATGCCATCACCAGAATGAAGGCAGAGATGGATAAGGCCGAAGCCAGAAACAGGGAACTTCTGCAGCTGGTAAAGAAGCTTAATGACGTGACTTCGAAGATGGTAGAAGTACTGGGGAATTCAGAATAGCAGTGCCTGCAGACATATGAAGGCCAGAGGTGACTCCGGCCTATAGAATATTTGCTTCGGAACGGGTTTGCTCATTGTCAGAACCCGTTTTTTTTGGGGGTGGTATTTTTCCACCGTGTTTTGGGACATGCCGAAAAGGGGTGTAGTAAAACGAAAAATTTCCATTCTGGCATAAACCATGATCCTTAGCTCACAATTTCAATGCTAAAATTAGCGTTTTTTTTAGCTGCGGCATGTCGGTTCAAACTTCGTGAACGGCTGTCATTGTCATGAAGCACGATCCTGCAAATGTCAGGAAATTCCCCTGAACCTTTTTGCTCTCGTATGCCGCGGCATCGGCCTCTTTGAACAGACTGTCGAAAGAGCATTCCCTTTCTGCCGAAGAGAAAGTTGCCCCGACACTGATGCAAATCCTGAAATCCCTGAGCTCTCTGATTTCAATGTCATCAATTCTTCTGAAAAACCGCCCCATCAGCTCCGCGGCTGTCTTCCGGTCGGTCACAGACAGGGCATAGACCGCAAATTCGTCCCCGCCAAGCCTCATTACCACGCCATAGCTCTCAAAGGTCTGGCGCAGACAGTCGGCAATGGCAATTATTACCTTATCGCCCACGGCATGACCGTAATTGTCATTAACTGACTTAAACCTGTCAGCATCAAAAATCGCAAACATTCCGTACTGCTCGCCGGACATCAGAGACATGATATGGGTCTCGCCGCCTCGGCGGTTTGATATTCCCGTCAGATGGTCGGTTTCGGAAAGATAGATGAGCTTGGCGCGCTCGCGCTTTTCTCCGTCAATGTTCTCAATCAAAAGAAGAACCTTGTCCAAAGCGCCGGAACTGTCCTGGAAATCGGAGGCTACAAATCTGGCACGGTTCCACAGTCCGTCGCAGTTCATAAATTCCGCAATCAGGGATCTCCTGCCCCTGAGCCGTTCGGGCAGGGTTGAGATATCCGCAAAGCTGTCTATATCTGCCTTTGAGGAGGTGACGGCAAGCTTCTCCATTTCCGTAACTATATACCGCTGCGCATCCTCTACCACCTCCCCGAGAACGGTGGCAGTTTTCTGGCCGGGAGAGCACAGATGCCGGCATTTATTGGCGCTCAGGGATATCTCGTACATTGAATCGTATATCTCGGCCACCATGGTCATATTTTCATTCAGTCTCTGAATGTTGCGCTGCTTCATGAACGTGTTCAGAAAAATTGCCACAACGACAATCAGAAAAAATATGATGGAAAGCACCGAAACTGCAATGGTGATCTTCAGGGACGAAAACACCTCATCGGCATCCGCAATGCCAACCACAAACCAGCCGCTTCCGATACTCTGGCAGTAAACCACGTAGGTATCATCGTTATAGTCAATCAGGACGCCGTTTTCGGAACTGGTGTCATCAAGCGCATACTTAATGACATACTCTTCGATGCTGCCGGCCTGTCCGTCGGAAATATCAAAGACCTTGCCAACCATATTAATGTTGGTATGCGAGATAACCAGACCTTTCCTGTTGACTATCATGTGGTCAAACCCGTCATCCTGGCTCAGACCTTCCAGTCTTCTCTGAATTTTATCCATCAGAAAATCCATGGCCAGAACATTGTTTTTGTTTTTCAGCGTTGTCACAACAGTCATGACGATTTTATTCGTAAGACTGTCAAGATAGGGATCCACAAAGGCAATCTGATCCGGGTTCTGCACGGCAGTCCTGTACCAGGGTCTCTCCACAGGATTGTAGCCTTCAGGCGGAGTCCAGTCTTCGCCGTCAACAAATTCATTGTCAAACCAGCCATAAATACCGGTAAAGGAATCATCAACATTTTGGGCATAAACCGAGGTCTGGATCTTCAAAAAGCTGGAAACATCGGCCGGAAGCAGCTTGTTGTCGTCAGCGTGCTCCTCAAGATAATTAAGCTTGTAGGCCGTGATTTTGGCCAGAAGAACCAGAGGATTAATTGCCACTCTGAACTCAGATGAAATCACGCTGGTACTGTTCCTGCCTTCCAGCAGAATTTTCTGCTTCTGATAGGAATACAGGAATACAAAATTAACGGCAAGAAGCAATGCTACAAAAAACAGTGTTACCGCAAAAATATCGATGTTCTTCCGGTCAACGCTTCCTATCAGTTCACATAATTTGCGAAGCAGCGGCATAAAATCCCCTCAGACAATTATTTTGTATGCAGGCAAAAGCACTGAAATCTGCCGGCCGGAAAGCGGGTCTCCAATTCAGGCGCATAATCATCGGATCACGGCAATAACCAAATCCCTGCAAAGTAGCTGGAACAGGACACGCAAATTCAAAAAGAAGGAATGGCGAAGTACCCCCGGAAAGCTCCCGGAAAATATAACAAAGAAAGGTCGATTCCTGCCTGCGACTGTCTTGACCGGTCTGAGCTTCCCGGAGGATTTGTCCCGGAAAACCGCAATAAACAGACAGTAACAGATGCTATCGGAGTCTCATCATCATGATGCCGCTCCGTACAGGAATTCTAATACACTGCCGGTATCAGCAGCGCTTACGTCCTTGTTGCCAAAATTGACGGCAAATTGTTATTTATAATAATTATGAGCCTCAGAGAATATGAAGAAAAGCGTAACAAAAATCGCATTTCGCCGGCATCGCCGCCTGACAGTGAAAACCTTCTTCCCTGTCATTTTACCCTGCGGGCTTAAGACATCTGCCGTTACCACGTAATATCGGCAGTCATCCTGTAATCAGTTCGCTGCTTGCAAAATTACTATGAATTAAGCAAAACACTGCTACATCTTCTCACAAAAGAATACCAAGCATCAACATAATTAAATATGCGTCAGCAAAATATTCGCGACAAGTCACAAAAACCGGCTTTTCTCCATTATTCATCCGACATTCCGCAGTTAAAAAACGCTAATTTCAGCAATTAAAATTGTGAGCTAAGGATCATGGATTGTAAAGAAAAAAATATGCTATTTTCCTTACGAAAAAATAGGCTCAAAGGAAATTCCTGTAGGAATGTTTCATTTTTGAGCATGCCATGACGGGAAGCGTCCATAATCTTCAGGAAGAAATACTCCCCATCATGGTCCCTCGGATATGGCTTTAATCCCTTTGGTGGTTCCAACCCCTCATACTATTTCTGCACGGGGCAGTATAAGGGGTGAAGGGGAGAATCCCCTTCAATCATTAACAGGAAGTCGCCTAAGGCGGCTTCCCTACTTAATCAATAACTTTCGATTCTTCAAACTTATCCAAAACCCTGCTTGATACCGGATACGTCGCACTGGTTAAAAAACAACCACCTACAGAATTTTCCGAAGAACCACAAAAATTCTTTAATTCTGCAGGTTTTAATGATTCATTGGATCATACTGTCATAAACGGAGCAGAGCAATTAGTCATAAATTATGGTAACAACAGAACTTTGGACTTTCACCTTTCAGCTTCTTCAGGAATGAAATCTTTATTACTTTTATATTATTGGCTTGAGAATATAGCAGAAAAAAGTAAATGTCCGTCCTTCATCTTTATAGACGAGTTTGATGCATTTTATCATTTTGAACTTTCATATTTTATCATTGAACGTTTAAAATCATATGCATGTCAGGTTCTCTTGACAACACACAATACCTCAATTTTTACAAACGACCTTCTTCGACCTGATTGTTATTACATTTGTTCTCGAGACAAAATCATCAACGCTCATAATTCAACACAGCAGGAAATTCGTTTTGGACATAATCTTGAAAGTTTCTATCGCGGGGGAAAATTCGGTAAATGACCTTATTTTTCCGGAATAGAAAACAAAAGTGGTTATCGAATTCCGCCATAAAACCTGAAAGTAGGTGTATGTATACCTGCTAACCATTAAATTCTGGCATGATTATTGCTTGTGGTATTGATATCCAGCAAGCATTTATTGCACAGACAATCTCTAATTTTGTGTACCTGTTCTCATCTCGTTTTCAATTGTACTGATGCTGTCGATGCCTTTGGTAGTCGACAACCCGTCAGAATCAGTCCTTTTACTTCAATAGTTTTCTCCCCTGATTCATTCATTTGGCCAATGAGAAGCTGATGACATTTTAGCATGATTGATGCCTTTCCACTTTACTGACCTGCCAATGGTTCTGATCACGTATTTGCGTTTCTGAATAGTCTTACCGGCATGCTAGTTTTGTGATTCAAATCACTGTATTAACGAGTATACATATTGTATAATCATCACATGATGTATACCTGTTAACGGAGTACTTATGGCAAGGCCAATTGTCGGTGGAACAAGAGAGAATATTGTCAAGCAGAAACGTGCTAATGGTATTGTGTATGTAATCAAACGCACTGTTAATTACGATCCTGAAACAAGAAGAAATAAGGTATTAAAAACTGAAATAATAGGAAAATTAGATGCTGATGGCAATGTGGTTCCCACAAGATTTAAAGCTCCTTCTGTAAAACCGGGGCTGGCATCAAAAAAGAAAACTTCAGGCGGACAGAATGCTTCCGGAAGTAATTCCGTGGCTGCAGACAGCGGCAGCAATATTCCAGAAGGAAGAACAAGACGATTTCATTACGGGATGATGTCTCTTCTGGAATGGGCGGGAAAAGCTTCCGGGATAGATGATGATTTAAAGAAAGCAATGCCGGAGCATGAATCAGGTTCTCTGGCTGAGAGAATCATATCCATTGCCCGATTTTGGATTGCCACCGGCGGAGATACGCTTCCTAACATGTATGCGTGGCAGATAAAGCATGGCATAGAAGAAGAGAACATGATCAGCGAAGATCTCTGCCGAAAGGTTTTTGATCTGCTGGGCATCCATGAAGATTACCTGCAGACATTCTTTCAAAGAAGAGCGGCGCGTGTCGGCAACGGTGATGAGGGCATAGCTTACGACAGTTCAACCGTTTCAACATACTCCGGTCAGCTCAGACAAGCCAGATACGGGTTCAACAAGGACGGGGATAAATTACCAACCATAAAGCTCATTACGTTCTACTCTCTGAATAATGATCAGCCTATAGCATTTCACACCCAGCCAGGCAATTTGCCCGATGTGACCTGTGTGGAAAATGCTATTAAGCATCTGAATTTTTTGAATATGAAAGGACCTCTGTTTGTTACGGACAACGGTTTTTATTCACAGGAAAATATAGTGAGATACACAAAGGCCAGCATAAAATATCAAACCAGAGTAACTGTCAAAGGGGGACAGTGGATTAAAAATGCCGTTGATCAGAATATTGATAAAATCGGCACAAATAATATCATCAGTTTTGATCGTGATGTTGCTGGCATAACTGTTGTTGTAAAACCGGAACTGTCCTATCAGGCAAAATATGATACCCCTTCTCAGAAAAAGGGCGATATCATCAAACTCAAGCCGAGAATATATCTTAGTATTTTACGCAGCGATACCAAATACGGAGAGGATAAGAGGCTGCTTATTGAGAAAATTTGCTCTCTCAAACAAGTCATTGAGGATGGAAGGGAGAATGAGTTCAGCGAAACGGAATTAAAAACCGCTAAACACTTTTTAACCTGGTCACGCAAACGTAACGGGAAGATTACTGCCTCCATTAAGGATGATGTGTTCAAACAGCACGAGAAGTATTTCGGAGTGTTTTGCTATGCCTCCAACAAGGTTAAGGATCCGGCGTCTGCATTAAAATTCGGACGCAAAAGAGAACATATCGAGGATATGTTTGAGCTTTTTAAACGAGAATTTCTCATAAAACGTTAATTTAACGATCCGTACCAACAACATCCTCTCAATATTTTGGGAGGATTTTTTTTTGTCTGTACATCCCTCAAATCAAGGGTTTTGTACTGACAATATTTTTTT
>Ga0310695_10009358_pt1 | contig 14748 bp, 19 predicted proteins | sample RumenRJG_04DNA_FD_203882 | JGI IMG/M metagenome (GOLD analysis project Ga0310695, IMG submission 203882) | Bovine rumen microbial communities from Lethbridge, Alberta, Canada - RJG_04 (v2) (version 2) | ecosystem: Host-associated > Mammals > Digestive system > Stomach > Rumen | place: Canada... | reverse complement strand
TCCTGCCCGGCAGTCTGTCATCATTCTCTGCAGTTCCGGTCTGCTGTCCGACCTGGTACCGGATATCCCTTCATCGAAGTAAATCCCGGCAAGCTCCCAGTTATCCTGCAGACGGATGTAATTTTCATAATGTGATTTCTGCGTTTCCAGACTTTCAAGCTGGGCATCATAGTCAGTGGATACTCTGCAGTATGCCGCCACTCGCAGTCTGGAGCATTGAACTGACTGATTCTGTTCTATTTTTCTTACTGTTTTCACTGTTCGTCCTCCCTTGTATATAAATCACTCTAACCAACACTTATATCAACTTGTTTTGGAAGTATTTCCTCAAGAAAAGGGTGATACGTCATACGGTTGATGTCTGTGATTTTCTCGTACTCTACGGGGGTGATAAGTCCCTTGGAAAGCAGTAACTCCACTACTCTCTGCGCCTGATGGTACTGGGCGTTGCGGATTATTTCGTCAGTTGTAGGTGCTGTCATTAACTCGTTCATAAATCGTTACCTCCTACAATCTACTGGACGTGAAGGGCGATTTTGAGCGGATTTATTTTTGGGAATGTGGCTGATTGGCTATTTGGTGAACAGGTGATTTATCGAAGGTGACATTGAATGTGATAAAGTTCTAAAAATATGAATATTTTATAGTCTGATCACAGATATAAGATCAAAGTAAGTCCAAAACTGGTCAAAAAAAAAACAATGGTAAACTTGAATATAAGGGTAATTTTTATGAGTGGGAGAGTGTTATGGGCTGGTATGACGAACCTGAAGATATTAAGCAGGAATATGAAAGAAGAGCGTCAGAAAATAAAAGAGAGGCTGGTAAACTTTGGCATTTGTACAAAGATGCAGAGCGAAGTGGTGACTATGAGGCGGCTCGTAGACTTCATGATGCCGCAGAAGAAAAATACTCGAAGATGGCTGAGAATATCGCTAAATCACGAAACATTGATGATTCTTCAGATTTTGATTATTGATTAAGAATCAGGCTTCAGGGCGGTAGAAAGGAAATGAGCGGAGATTTATATCAACAAGTTGCAGACGTCGAAGATTTCTGTGTTAATCAAATTGCTAGAGAATCAAGGCAAATACCGAGAAGCGAATGAATTACGTTCCAAACGCATAAGGGTAATTTTTTTTTATGGGTTGGAGAGAAATATGAAAAAACTCATTTTGGTTGTAGTGAGTCTTGTCGCATTAGTTAGCGTTACTTCTGCTGAAGCCGGTGGGCATCGAGGAGGTTATCATTCTACATCTCATGTAAACGGGTATTACAGAAGCAATGGTTCATATGTCTCTCCACATTATCGTTCAGGAAGGGACGGTTATCACAATAATAACTGGTCTGTTCAGGGAAATGTTAATCCTTATACAGGAAAGCCCGGTACTAAAAGTCGCTGGTAAATGGGAAATGATAGCGGGGTTGCGAGATGAATATTCTGAAAACCATATTGTTATTTCCTATCGTATGTTTGGCTGCCCATGAATCTTTGGCGACAGACGATTTAAAGGCTTGTATTAAATACCAACGTGCCGATTATTCTTGGAGCCATGCTTACGCAGTAAGAGGATTTACTATCAGTGGAAGTGAGCTGAATTCCTTTGCCAGAGAAAACGGATATAAGGCCGATTACAGAAGTTATTCGACATATTTTATCGTTCCGTGGGATGCCGGCGGATACATTAGCCTGGATATAGGTAGCAGTTATCTGCCTTCGTACGAAAAGCAAGTTAAAGATCAAAACGATATAAACTGGAAAATTAAGGAAGGCTGGAATTATTGTGATTAGGAGACCTTATGAAAAAATATAAAATTGCTATTGTTTTAGTACTATCTGCAGTTCTGACAGGGTGTGCTAGTGTCGCAGTTCAGGATAATGCCAGTGAGAATTATGCAAAGGAATTTAATGCTCCACCTTCAGGCTGGTCTGGACTTTATCTGTATCGAACCTGCAATATTATGGGAATGTCGTTAAAGAAGAGCCTCTACGTTGACGGACAATACATTGGGGAAACATCCAGATGCCGATTCTTTTACAGACTTGTGGAACCGGGGATGCACGTACTTCAGACTGAGTCCGAGTTTAGTGAAAACGACATGTCTTTTAATTTTATCGAGGGTAAGAATCACTATGTTAAGCAGTACTTAAGACCTGGTGTATTTGTAGCTGGCGCCAATTTAGAAGTAATGGATGAGGAAGAGGCTAAAAAGGATATCGCTGATTACAATTTGGCTGAAAATAAAGACGATCCAAAAAAGAATTTAAAACTATTCAAGAATGAACCAGGAAAAGGTTCAATACCCGGGCCAAAAAATGCTGAGTCAGCACAATCTTTAGCTAAGTGAAACTGATATGAATTAAGGTTTAAGACATGTTCGGATTTTTTAAAGGATGGCGAGAGTCAGTTATAGACTCAAAATTAGTATATTTACTTTCAAATGGGAAGGATGGTGGAATTCTGAAAGATGTGTATTACGAAGCCTGCGCTAAATATTGTGAAGAGCATGGTGGACAATCAGGTGACCCTATATCTCAGTGCTGGATTTCTTACGGAGATAAGAACTACAATATAGTTTTTGTTAGGTACGGAAATGATGTAATGGTGTCTATCCGTGAATAATCATATTTGAACTAACTTATGTAGCCTGCGCAAATCGGCTGTCGGTTAGTTCATTGATAAAACAATTAATCTTTTTATGTACAAAGGAGAGAAGCAATGAATCGTTTGACCTACAACTTAATATTTTGGCCGTGTTTTTTATTGGGGGTTTTTACTGTTCAGGCATTTAGATTTTCACCTGCAACAGGTGATGCTTATTTGACTGCGCTGGCTGTATGCATCATTGCCAATATAGTGTGTTTTGTTGTGGCAGGTATAAGAACCAAAACTTTGGGAAGATCTTTGTGGAATTTGCTGTGGCTTATTATTCCTTTTGCCTGTTTTATCTATGCATTGTTCATAGGTATATCTAATAAGAAAGTGTAGTTCGATATTCGACTGAGAAGTGAAATAGAGGTGTGTTATGGAAGTAATTTTTTACATAATCTTATTTTTCATTGGATATCTTGTAATAGGTGGTATTATCGCTCAAATATTTTTCTTCTTTAAAGGTTTATTCTGTGGTAGTGATATTGTACGTAAAGATGATTACGGAGAAACAGCAGAAAATATTGGTGATGCCCTTAGGTCTGTTATTTCCGACAAACTTGATGAAAGAAGAGAAAAAAAAGAACTTGATGAAGAATATAAAAGAGCGATTATCGAACTAAACAGAAAAAAAAAGAGAGATGAGTCGAACTCCAATAATTAGGCAGAGCTTCATCCACTCATGCCTAAAATTGATTGCAAATATGCAAATTCATAAAAGGGGAAATTAAGATTTCCTTATTACCCAAGTCGGCTATTCACCTCATGAGCCAAATCTCCCAACTTCCCGAATAGCCAGTTTCCCGGACAGGATTTTCGAGCGAACCAGCGGTGAACCGTCAGAAGCATTTCGTCAGATTTAACCTCATAACTCAAAGCCTTATCCCGATCAGCAATCCATACAAGTTTCTTTTTACCGTTCCTTCTGCAGATATCAACGCACAGATTTACCAAGGCGGCATACACCTTATCATTCATGGTGTAAGGCTCCGTCAGATCTGATGCGCACTCGATGGTAACGGCTCGCTGGTCGTTGTCTCGGGATGATGAGCACCAGGATCGGTTATGCTCATCAACACAGAGTCCGATTCTGCCGTCAGCCCCGATGCAGTAATTGCAGCTTGCCTGTCTGCTGCCGTCCTTAAAGCAGTCACAGATACGTTCCACACTGAGCTGACCGACAACTGCATGAGGCGTGATTCTGCTGATGGAACAGGTCCTTTTCCCGGAATGGTTAGGACTCAATTTTGTAAAACTCACTAATGGACTATTTGCCATTTTCATTCTCCTTATTTTCTGATTTATCGTGTAACTGGTTTAAAGCCTTTTTGACTACCGTCGGTATCGGCAGACCGAGGCGAGATGCGTTCTCAAGAAGACTGATGCCTTCGTTGGAGAGGTAAAAGAAAATCACTGCGGTTCTGAGCACACTTCCGGTCTGAAAAATTCTCGTGTCCAGAATGGTGGCCACCCCAACAAGCATGAACACGATCACCTTTCTACAGATGCCTTTAAAGCCGATGGAGCTTGATAGGTTGTTATCGACAATCCCGCACATAACACCGCTGATGTAGTCGATTACCGTAAAGGCAATCAGGGCATACAGGAGGCCGTCACAACCGCCAAGAAAGTAACCCAGCCATCCGCCAATGCCTGTAAATGCAGCCTGAGCCATATTCCAAAGCTCTCTCATGTTTTTTTCTCCAATAAAAAAGGCGACCTTTAAGCCGCCTGTCATTTCACTCTGTTTACGTTACTTCGTACCCGTCCGATAAAGTCTCTGTCCAGATATCCTTCCACCCGTTCGCAGGCGGAGAGGTATTTCTTCCACCAGGCATAAGCTCGAAAATCAAGATAGATGAACTTATTCCAGGGTTTCTCAAAGGAAAGATAATGCACCATCAGAGGTGCCATTTCCTTATAGCCCGGATTGAACCAGATGGCATTGAACTCATTGGCAAGCGGATATTTCTTTTTGAAATGCAGATTCACGAAGTCCTGCTCCGGGCAGTACATGAAGTTTCCTTTTTCCTCAATCGTTTTGATGAACTTCTGATACAGTCCTTTGCAGTCAGCCTTGTAGCACATAAGTCCGGTGTTGAAATACAGCGGTGTGTTAACTACCTCTTTGAGATTCATCTGCTTCATCCATCTGTCGCGGTTTTCACGTTCACTGACACCGAAGATGCCGGTTTTGTACTTTGCTGTAATCTCCTCAAGCAGAGGAACCACAGAGCCAAGAAACAGAGTGTCCAAATCAAAGTTCAGGACACAGTCGGTTTCTGCAGAAACATCTTCAAGAGCTTTGATTCTTTGAGCAATAGCAGGAACGGCACTGCGATGAACCATGAGTCTGTTACCTCCCACGGTGGCAAAAAGCTCATGCTGAGGAAAAGATACGTAGCGAACCTCCACCAGTTCTTCCAGAACTACGGCAAGAACTCTGCTCAAGTCTGTACCTTTCTCCGCATAAATGATAAGTTCAATGCGGTTGTATTTGAAAAATGAGCTGAGGGATACCACCGCCTGATTGATGTACCCCTCATCCAGAACTACGATTGCCTTCATTGGTTATTCTCCTTAATGTCGTCCTTAAAAATGTCCTCTGAGTAATTGATGAGTTTAAGTGAACAGCGGTTGCCGCTTTCCGGTTTAACGGCAGTAACCCAGCAGAGCTGCAGTTCACCGATGGCAAAAAGCGGATATTCGAGAGACTTGCCAAACTCACTGTCCCAATCTATGTCCGGGTATACATCAAGATAAAGCGTATGGCTGTCATTTCGGTAAAAGGTATATTCACCATAAGAGCCGTCCTTCCTTGAGATGTAAACGACACCATCCCAGCAGTCTTCCGGTATCTCGATATCAGTAGTGATGTTCTGCCCGTTAATGGCGGTTATTCTGCCGGTTATGTTGGAGAGGTTCTCATCAAGCATAAGTCCCACCAAATCATTGAACTGACAATTGAGACCGTTAAGCTCGGTTTTGATTTCATAGGTAACTCGTGTATTTCTGAGATACCTAAGTCGTCTCATACCGAGAGCTACAGCGTGGTCATAGTCAGTTACGCCCCAGGCTTCAAGCTGCTCCTGATTGTCAGATTCAGGATAGGAGGTGATACGCTTATTACCGTTTGCATCAACATGGCAGTACACCGTTTCGGTCTTGTAGGTTTTCGGAGAGGTGAAATTAACCACCACCTCATCAACATCATCCTCCTTCGGCAGCGAATAGGTGATTACCGGACTTGAGGTCATATTGCTTTTGGTAAAAATCTGCGTTGGAGTTGCTCCCGCATAAAGTCTCTTAACCGATAAGGTATTGTCCCGAACCACCGGAACCGCAAAACCGCAGTTGAGCACATCTCTGAGTGATTCAAGCAAAGTGCTGTCACTGTCGATGGAGCCGTTACACTCAAGCCCCTGGGAGCGCCAGAGCTCATCAAAGTCCATCAGCGTATCGACATCAAGAATATTGCGGTATTTGGAGTTCCGCACGATGTACTGAACCACCGGGGCAATATCCCTTGTTGCCACCAGAGGCAGATTATCCGAATACCCCAGAGCAGGAAGTTTTCTTGTCCAGTAAGTTGCAAGCTGGTTTTCGGAAAGCTCGGATAAGGTTTCGTTACCCTTAAACCTGCAGATGAGTACCGTCATGTTGTCATAACGGTCAATGGTACTGATGACGCTTTTAAGTCCTACCCATTTAATCTCCTCAAGAGCACGGGTAGAGCCGTCCTCCTGCGAGGTCCTAAGAACCCTGAACTCATAATTCCCGGCAGTTGCAAGTTCGATTCTGATGGTTTCGGCAAGCTGGTCGTTGGTATTGTTGGTCCAGGTTTTCTCAATCACGGTATACGGCTCATTGGAACCTGCTCTGCGGTACTCAATCTGAATGCTGATGGAGAGCTTATCGAACTCACCATCATCGTTAAGCCTGCCAAGGCCTCCCGGCATGGAGAAATCCAACTCAAAGATTTTTGATTCAGCACCATAAGGACATGCACGGTAAGGTCCTACGTAACCGCCGTCACTTGCCTGACCACTCACCAGAGTAAAAAGCACATGCTCCTGATTGACTCCGGTGGAATAAAAGCCATGCCAGTCTGATACTTCACCGTAGCTGTCATTAAGACGTTTAACCGTGTAGACGCCGTTGGTGTAGTTAAGAATTTCATAAAGGCCGTTATCGTCATACGGATAATCCGCAGGCATCGGCTGAAACACAGAGCCTGTCAGGTGATTTGCCGTAGCGGTTATTTTCGTGTAGGGCTGAGACGGTTCAACTGTATCCGGAAAGGCAGGAACAGTCAAATCTGAACTGTCGAATTTCAGCGTAACATGCTCACCGGACCTTATCACTTCAAGAATTTCACAGAGAGCATCGGTGGTATTCGCTTCATCCTCGGTTACGGTTTTACCGCCACTGCAGCCGGACGGAATGGTATCGTAGGTAATGGAAGTTACGGCAGAAAGAGTAACCTTCAGATAATCACCATTGCGGGTAATAACTTCTGTTTCAGTTTCTTCACCGGATTCCTCATCAACGCTGGTCTGAATTTCTGTAGCTCTTGCCCGGAAAAACTCATCAGGTTTAAATCCGTCAGCGCATTTCAGAGTAAGCGTAGTAATACCAGAGACAGCATCAGTTTCTGCTACAATAATTTCAGTACCGACAAGACGGGTATTCCCGGCTCCGCTTAACTCGAAGATGGTGCCGTTCGCCCATTTCAAATCAAGGTTCTGCTTGATGCGTACTGTCTCAGTACCGCCACCGGAGCAGCCACCATAACCGATGCTGTAAATTCTGTAGTTACAGCCGCTGAAGGTATTGCCCTTAAACTCAAGATTTACTCCGTTCATGGAGGAGGTGTCGATTTTACCCTGACCGCTTTTTAAGGTATGACCGCTCTGGGTAACCTCGGTTGATGAGTACCAGCAGTACCAGGATTTGTCCTCCGGTGAGTTTTCAGCGGTAATCTTTACTCCCGGCTCAATGACATAAGCGGAGCAGCCTTTAAGTTCACTTATCGGAGTCTCGCCGATGTAAATGTCTGAGTGATCTGCCTTGTAGTCATAATGCCCGATGCCCTGACATAAAATCATGTCGCAGAAGAGAGTATTGTTGCGGTAAAACACATGCCTGTCGGCAAGGTAATCTGGGAATCTCTTAAAGAAGCCGAAATTCTCCGGGATGATTTCCATGAGCTTTACCTTATTGCCCTGGACATTCACGTCATAGATTGAGTTTCCCTGTTTGGTATTTTTCTGCTTATTCTTGCCAAGCTTATGCATACTCACCATGGCATAGACGGCACTGGCTACACCAATCACCACGGAGATAATGGCAGCAATGGCAGTACCAGTTACTCCCGGTTCGATTACGAACTTAAGGTGATCACTTTTCTGAATGAAGAGTGAAGACCATTCAGTCTGTTCTACCTTTATGCCATTAAGGTACAGAGACAGATAGGGGTGGAGATCAGAGTGATAGGAAGGAATAAGATCCTTCAAAAGGGCGGTCAGACTGCCGCTGTATTCCGGCAGTTCAAGCTGTTCGAGAACTTTGTTTAAGTCCTCTCGGGTTACAATTTCAAGTTTCATTTTTCCTCTTTGGAAGACTGGTATGTCTGTAGATCTTTGTTTCAACGAACTGCATGGATCTGATCTTTTCCACCCGGCAATGACGGTTAAGTCCGGTATGCAACATTTCTCCTTTACCGAGATACACCGCTACATGGAAGATTAGACCATGCCGGAAGAACGCAATCACATCACCAAATTCGTAGTGGGGCGGTTCGATTTCATAAAAGCATGATCTTTCCTTCTCGTATCCGTCCTTAATGCTGAAATCCGTATAGTCATCAAGCTCTATGCCAAGCTCCCTGCGGTAGAACTCGATGACAAGGCCCCAGCAGTCAAGGAATGGGTATTTTCTGCCGTTTGGTGTATGTCTGATGAGAAGATAATGGTTAAGCCACATATTTAAGTCCCGGTGCATTTGATGCGGTATAGCGCAGACGCGGAAACTCAAGATTCAGCATGTCGCAGAAGGAAGCTGTGAATGTAGCTGATTCCCGGGTGATGCGACCTCCGGTGATGGTGAGCGTCAGTTCAGAGAGTTTGTCGTGATATTCGTAATGCCACTGGGCAACGGTGATGAAGGTAGGTGTCTGAGCCTCAATAACCTGTTTCATGTACTCATAGGCTTCACCACTGACTCCGTCAACACCGAAGGAGAGATCTGAAAAGCCACTGTCGGAGCGCTCAGGCATGGAGACAGTAAAGGCAGACTTCTTGTATTCGTCTCCCCAGAGCTGCATGTCTTCGTACCCCAGCACATAACGCAAGGTGCCTATGGTTTCATTTGCAATGGTAAGAGTTATGATGGGGAGCCTGCCGCCGCTTGCGTAGATTTCTTCAAGTGAATAAAGCATAAAGCCTCCTTAACTGAACCATGAGAGGTATTCCACCTCACTAGAATCAGGCTTAACCTTGATAATACGGCCAGCCCAGTCATCTATTTCGTAGGAATAAAAACTCCAGGTGGTATTGCCGTTGTTGTCGTTAAATTCTACATACCCGTCATACGGATAACCTTTGAGAAGATTCAGCTTAAAAACGTAATAGCCGAGCTTGTTTTTCTTAAGCTTGATCCCCGGCCACTCGTAATTGGTGTAATAAGCCACCCAGATATAGGCATAAAGTTCATCCCAGCCTTCCGGATCAATCCATACCTCATCACCTCCAATCCCCGGTTCTACATCAAGACGGCACTGCACCGACCATAACGGACCATCGCTGTTAACGCAGTTAAGCGAGGTGGAAAGTTCACCCTTCTGTATGCGACAGAGCGATTCCGTGCCGCCGTACTCGTTAAGCAACTGCATGTAGAACCAGTCCTGACCGTAGCTGATGTCGTTGCGGTACCATGCCATGAATTCCTGATATTGACTCTGGGTAAACATGAAAGTGACCGAAAGTTCATGAGGTGTTCCGGTATTAACCAGTCTCTGCCTTACATGACCGTCCGCCATCTGGGTTCTGATGATGTTTGGTTTTATTTTGTAGCTGTAGCCTCTCTGCTGTGGAGGTGGCAGAGAGGAAGGATAATAGTTCATGAATTAACTCCCCATACGGTTGAGGTTAAAGGTATTCTGAATTGCCATACTCATGGAGCCGCCATGACGGATATCGGAAACAAAGATGTCTACGATTCGAGTTTCGTCATCATCATGAGTTTCTACGGTTCCGGCTTTCTCGGTGCTCTCAAAAAGGTTGACCACAACAGGAGAGCTAGAAGTGTAACCACCATTCCCGCTAACGGCAGAGCGGGCAAGCTCCGCAGTTTCCTTACGTGAGGTAATGGACATCGGTCCCTGTACCAGCTCCGGTCCGTATTCACCCACAATACCCCATTCGCCTGCTTTGAGCTGTCCGCCTTTATCGTGCATGGATACAGAGGTAAGCTGGGAAATAGCTGATGTGGTGGTTGCCATGGCAGAGGCATAGTTGGCAAGTTTCTGCGGCCAGGTAACCGCAGACGGATCATTCAAAGCGGCAATCCATGCCTTCACCGCATCCATGGTGGCACTTGCTACCGCGAAACTTTTCTGAACTGCAAACAGAGCCCGATAGGCACCGGAGGATTCATCCATGCTGTCAGTGAGACTTGCAAAGGCATCGGAGATATCTAGAGTGGCATCAGCCATTTTCTCGTAAGGTTCAGTCATTTTCTTAAGTTCATCAGCCTGTTTGCGCTGCTTTGCCGTGGTGCTGTCGGAGGTGTATTTATCCATGAGCTGAGTGCGACTCTGCAGATATGCCTCCTCGGAAATAAGCTGGTCGTTGTGGAACTGCTCTAAGAGTTCAAGCTTTCTGCCGTAACCTTCCTGAAGACGCAGAATTTCCTCTTCCTCGGGATTAAGTGAACGCAGAAAGTCCTGAGCCTCTTTCTCAATTTCTGCCCTTTGGGTCTGATAGTCCTGCTCGATGATGAGGAGTGCATTGTTCTTCTCGATTTCAGAAATTTGAGCATTCTCGGCAATAACTGCATTAAGCTCCTGAAGCTTTTTGATGTGTTCACGCTCGAGCCTTTCAACGTCGCTCTTTGACTTCATGTCGAGTTCAAGAATCTGCTCATAATAAGGCGTCCAGGTATCACGGGCTTCAGCAGATTTGGATAGAGCACCGCCGGAGCTTTTACCTTTACCGGAGTCCTTATTTGCGCCAATCCTTAAGCCTTCATCAGACTGGGTACCTTCACCAACAGGTTTATTCTGGTACTTTTCAGCGATGCGTTTACGCTCAGCGGCAATGCGGTTCTGAGATTCGGTGATGTCCTTTTCGATTCCGGCAATGGTGGCCTTGTAGATTTTGGCAGTTTCCTCCGCCTCTCTTTTGGTTCGCTCCCGGGCAAAATCAAAGCCCTCGGAGAAGGTTCCACCGGAAAGAGAAGTTCCGATACCTTCACCAATGGCATTGAGATAACCGATGGTGTTATCCCACAGCTCTCCGACTTTCTGACTAAGCTGCAGCAGGCCAATCTGAGCAAACTGAAAAAAGTTTGAAAAGAAAAGCTTCCAGTTCCCGGTTCCGTCCTTCATTTCAACACCGATAAGCTCAAGGGTATCGCTGAAAAAGTCCTTCACGCTATCCCATGCGGTGCGTATTCCCTCAAAGGTTTCTCTGACGGTTTTGGCAAGATTGTGGAACCACTCAATCACCGCAGGGTCGTCCAACCACTCGGAAATGCCGTTCAAAGTATTGGCAAGAAAGTCATTTCCCATAATGATGAGTTCACCGAATCCACCGTTTGACTGCATGAGTCTGGTACAGAAAGTTCCCCAGGCATTATCCAGTCTTCCGGTGGCGGCAGATACAGTGTTGAGTTTGGTTTCAAGTACGCCGTCAAAATTGTTTCTGGCAAGCTGATTCAGATATTCATCCAGAGCTTTGCTGTTCTTTTCAATCTCGGTGGTTGATCCTTTGTAGGTAAGAGAGATGGTGTCACCGTTGTCCTTTGCGGTAATACCAAACTGCCGGAGTGCCTTGGTGGAGCCCTGGGAGAAGGCAATAACCGCATCAGTCAGGGTGTTGAAGTCTCTTCCGGTGCCATGGGCAATGGTGGCATAGGTCTTTAGCTGCTCGTTTGAGTTGGTAAGTCCGTTATTACCTAAATCCACAAAGGCTTTAGCGAGTTTATCCGTAGCGGTAGCAGTCTCATCCTCAAGACCGTTAAGGCTCCAGAAGGTTTTCTGCGCTGTTTCCAAATCACCCACGAGAGGTGTAAGCCTAGCCGACATATCCTCATAAACCCGTGAGGCTTCAAGTCCGGTGGAGATTATGCTCTTAAAACCGTCCACGATTTCAGAGGCAAACTTGATAGCAAACCCCGTCATCAGCATCTTCCAGCCGGAGGCGTTCTTCTGCAGAACTCCGGTCTGACTGTCCACGGCTTTGGTGACCTTTTTGATTTCAGCTTCCTGCTCCTGCATGATTTTCTTCTGTTCGGCAAGAGTGGTATTGGCATCCTTCTGCTGAGAATTCTGAGTCTCAAGAGCCTTGCTGATTTCTTTTGTTACCTTGTTCTGCTTAGTGCCGAGGTCGGTTACGGTTTTGGTTTGCTCGTTGATGGAGTCGGTTACGGTCTTAACGCTCTCATCAAGTCCGTGGATAGCTGCATTGGTGGCTTCTGCCTGTTTTGTGGATGCATCAAAGTTTGCTCCCATAGCCGTAGCCGAGGAGGAAACAGCGTCCTTCATGGCCGTCATCTCTTCGGCAATTTTGGAGATGGAATCCGTCAGAGCAGACGTATCGGCAGAAAGTCTGATGGTGCTGTCGTTCATTTTGATCTCCGTAAAAACGAAAAAAGGACCTCGTTAGAGATCCTTCGTGAATGATTTGTGTTTTTAGAAAAGGTTAGTAGCCTTGCTCGTTTAGTTCTCGGTAGTTGTCACAACCTTTTTGGTGTCCTAAATCACAGGCTTTGCCGAAGTATTCCTTTGCGGTTCGTTTATTCTGTCTTACACCGTAACCAATGCTGTATAAAAATCCTACGGCTAAGCAACCTCCACTATCATTCAGATTACATGCTTTTTCTGAATAGGTTTTAGCCTGCTGATAGTCCTGTTTTACACCTTGACCTTTGTAGTATAAACTTCCTAAGCTGAAGCAACCTCCACTATCATTCAGATTACAGGCTTTTTCGAAGTAGGTTTTAGCCTGCTGATAGTCCTGTTTTACACCCCAACCGTTGTAGTATGATTTTCCCAAGTTTTGGCATCCGTTACCATCATTCAGGTTGCAGGCTTTTCCGTAGTATGTGAGTGCTTTTTTATAATCCTGTTTTACACCTTGACCTTTGTAGTATAAACTTCCTAAGTTGAAGCAACCAGAACCTTCATCCAGATTACATGCTTTTTCGAAGTAGGTTTTAGCCTGCTGATAGTCCTGTATTACACCTCGACCTTCGTAGTATAAAACTCCTAATTTGATGCAACTATCACCATAATCCAGATTACATGCTTTTTCGTAGTAGGTTTTAGCCTGCTGATAGTTCTGTTTTACACCTTGACCTTCGTCGTATAAAATTCCTAAGACGCCACAAATCAGACCATTATTCAGATTACATGCTTTTTCACAATATGGAATTGCTACTGTATATAATCCTGCTTTGAGTTTAGTGGCACACAAATCAACATCACTCGCAAATGTGATATTTGATAAAGATAAGCATATAGCAGCACTTAAAAATAATTTAATTTTCATTTTTATCCTGAATGTAATTATACGTCTATAAATAATAATAGGTTTAGATTAACATAAGACATTTATATATACTGTTATATACTTATCATAATCATTTCATTACTCTTCGGAATTTTTTAACCTCTCTGGCACAATCGATCTCCGTCATTCCGGCTCTGTACCTTTCCTTCGGATGAGCCTCATAGTATTCCTCCTGAAAAACCACCGCCCAGTAGTTGAACTCGGTGGTGGGGTATTCAAGAACTTCCGAGATTGGGCGGTGAAGCTCCCGGGCAATTCTCACCGCCAGTCTGAATACAAAACTGCCCCGGATTAGTTTTTTAGGTGTGTTTCACCCGTGATGTTAAGAGCCGAGAAGGCATTAACGAGCTGGAGCAGTACCTTGTTCGGCACTGATTCCATAAAGGCTTCAAAGTCCTCAGGCTTTTCGGTAAGTTTACCGTTCTCATCACAGAGGGATACGTGCATCATCTTAAGGACACGAAGCTGTAAATCCTTTTCACCTTCAAAGTCGAGACGTGCCTTGCCGGAAAGCTCACGCAGGTAAAAGTCCATACCGTCAACGGTTACCTTGCTGACTTTGAATTTCAGTCCTTTGATTTGATCTAAATAAGACATGGTTATTCTCCTTCTTGTTCGGCAACATCGGCATTTGACCAGACAACATCAGACGCCTGTCTGCCGGAAACCTTGAGCTGCATAAAGCCGTCAGCAGAGCCGGACATAATCTGATAGCCGAGAAGCTTCAAATCATAGGTTGCCCTGGTACCGTTCGGCCACTGATGTCGAATGCGAACTGTCTGCTGTGCCTCGGCGGCGGCAATGAGAGCCTGCTGGTCAGCGTTATCATCGTAATAGTAGATGGTGAGTTCCTTTTCAGCAGAATCCTTGAGACCTCCGCAGTACACCTTTCTGTCATCATCGATGGTGGTGCATTCCACGGATTCGGCAATGTCACCGATATCCCCAAGTTCCTGTGCACCTTTAAGCGGCAGCCAGGTAGCGCCGTCATCGGTTGAGAACTGGGAATGAGTTCCTCCGAGAAGTACCGGCTCCTTTGCCTTGTAATCGTAAAGCTGTATATGTTTAGCCATTTCTGTTTTCTCCTATTTCAATAAATCGGCCATAGAGGTTTCAACCTGCTGAACCACAATGGCCACTGCGTTTTGATCTACCCTGCGTTGAATCGCTTCAATAAAATGACGGGCTGATATGCCCTTAACCTTGCCACCATGCTGACTGGCTTTTTGCGTAGCTTTGGCCTTAACCGCAGCAAGCTTTTTTGTATTGCGTTCCATCATGGCCTGATATCGCTCCCGCTGTTT
>Ga0310695_10009355_pt1 | contig 14753 bp, 10 predicted proteins | sample RumenRJG_04DNA_FD_203882 | JGI IMG/M metagenome (GOLD analysis project Ga0310695, IMG submission 203882) | Bovine rumen microbial communities from Lethbridge, Alberta, Canada - RJG_04 (v2) (version 2) | ecosystem: Host-associated > Mammals > Digestive system > Stomach > Rumen | place: Canada... | reverse complement strand
GATAGCGGTCGGTAGCACGCCGCAGACTGATGAGCACATCGCTCATCGACTTGTTGCGAAACTGTCGGCTCACCATCGGCTCTCCCTCTCTCGTCGGCTCGGCATCCTGTGCTGAAACCGCAGAGACACTCGTGCACGCGTATATTATAATAAGGTATAAGATGCGTCTCATGATTATTCTACGTTAAGTTTTTTTCCATCTGTACTGATCTTGATCTGCTCGAAAGCATTCAGCTCGTCGAGAACGGCCTGAAGACTGGCGGCGGTGTCCCACTCGTAGTATAGGCGCAGGTGGCGCAATTCCTGACGACTGTAGCTGATGCCCTCAAGCCGGTAGTGCTCCGTCATCTTCTGCAAGATGGCTTGCAGCTCGACATTCTCGAAAACGACATTCTCCTGTGGTGCTGTAGTGCCGAGCTGCGGGGATACGACAAGTGTATCTGCAGCTGTAGCTGGCGAGCCCTGATGCAGGTCTGTTCGCGCTGTTTCCTGCGGGCTTTTCTCCTTCGCGAAATAGCTCCCGAAGGCTGCCCAGGCGATGCCCGACAACATCATGACGGCGGCCACCGCAGCTGCTATCTTCAGCAGCGGATGGTTCTTTTCCTGCATCGGACGGACACGGACGGACACCGCCTCTTCTTTCCGTGCTGCTCCGCGTTCGTCCGTTGCCATATCTAAAGCATTCCGTGTTCCTCCGTGTTCGTCAGCTGCCATCTTATTCTCCGTGGCCAGAACGTGGCTCCACTCGCGGCTGATGTCTTCGTCGGTAATGTCATGACCGGGTGCAAGTTGCTGCCAGTCGCTGTCCTGATAGCGTTCAGGATGCTCCGTCATGTCGAAAAGTTTCCTTAGCTTGCTCATCTTATCTTGTTTTGAAATGGTTTCTGATTTGTTCTACGCCCCGCTGCAACCGTTGGTAGACGGTGGCGCGCTTGATGCCTAATTGTTTGGCGATATCCTCTGCCCGCCGGTCTTCCAGATAGCGCATGCTGACCACGGTGGCCAACGGCTCCGTCATCTCCTCGGCGATGTATCTCTCTATCTCGGCATAGAGCGGGGAGCGAGAAGCGGGAAGCGATGAACGGCTATACTCCGCCGCTACCTTCCGATGCTTCAGCACATTGAGGCAATGGTTCCTCACAGCCACGAGGAGCCATGCTTCGGCCCGCTGCTCTTCGGGCGACCATTGCGCCGACAACAGATAGGCGAACACCTCGCTCACCGCGTCGCGGGCCTCTTCATCGTCGCCAAGCAAGGCGCAGGCTGTCAGGAACATCCTGCGGTAATGCTGCCGGAACAGCTGCTCTATGTTGCTCTTTACGTCATTCATACTGCCAAATATACAACCAGCTGGGCCAAAAATCTATTTTCCGCCCGATATTACAACATTATTTAACACGACGAAGCAGTTGACCAAAATAATGACCAAAGCCTGGTCATCTGCCTCGTTCTTTTTTTTTCGCGCATTACAAATGCTTACATTCACACCAGCCGAATTTCAAATTCGGCTGAACAGGAAAGTATGCGGTTGGGAAGCGTTGCCCCCCACTGTTACCCTAAAGAAATTTAATACGAAGAGACAGGCATGTTTGGTGCCAACGACCTGGAGACGGGCATCCTGAACGGCGACATCCTGCTGAACCTCGACTCTGAGACATGGGGTAAGTTCTGCATCGGTTCGGCCGGCGGTATCGATGTCACCGCTACGCTCGACTACAAAGAGGTGGAGACCGACACCGAGGACGCAGCCGTACGCGTGACGCTGAAAGGTCTGCGTGGTGGACACTCCGGTGTGATGCGCATGATTCCCTCTTACCCCGACGTGGTGGAGACATCCTCAAACCTTGCCATCATCGACATCGAGGGCGGTAAGGCTGCCTTCAAGATTCTGGCCCGCTCGAGCCGCGAGGATATGAAGGACTGCATGGTGAAGACCCTCGAGAGCTGCTTCAACATGGCCGGCATGAAGATTGAGACGGCTGGCGACTACGGCGGCTGGGATCCCAATCCCGACTCCGAACTGCTCCACCTGCTGACGAAGGAGTATAAAGACCTCTTCGGCGAGGATGCTATCATCCAGGTAGACCATGCCGGACTGGAGTGCTCCGTCATCCTCGGCAAGTATCCGCACCTCGACGTTGTGAGCCTCGGCCCGACCATGAAGTCGCCGCACACCACAACAGAGCGTGCCCTCATCCCGACCGTCGAGCCCTTCTGGCGCCTCATCTGCAAGGTGATGGAAGATGTGCCCGCGAAGTAAACCGCGAAGATTGATTATTTCAGCCCTGGCCACTCGCCATCGATGGTCTTACACTGGGTGTAAAGCGAAGGGCAGTTAAACACTTTGTGCAAAGCATCATCGCCAGGTGGGAGCAACACTTCCACTTGGCGCTTTTTGGTGTCCCATCCGTCGCCAAGGATATAGAGGTAGACGACGCGCCCCTTGCCGCTAATCTTCAGGTCGCTGTGCTGATTGATGCTGGCCGTCATCTCCACGGTGTAGGGTTCCGTGGGCGTATAGCCGTTCTCGGGAGTCGCCCCCTTCAGCACGGCGGCGGGCAGATACGGCTGGATGTAAGTATCGCCAACGGGTGCATGTTTCGAGGGGGTGAACTTCTGTTGCTGGCAGCCAACGAGCACCATGGCCAGGGCCGCCATCCATAAAGCATTCCTTCTTTTCATATCCTTTGTTTCGTTGATGCCACAAAGGTAGTGAAAAATGTTGGAACGCGCAAGCATGGCAGGCGGTATCTGCAAAAACAGCACATTTCCCATGGTTTTCTTGCATCTTTAAAGAATAATTATTACTTTTGCAGCCGTTTTTCACCTTATTATATATAAAGCGAGAAAATAACAAAAAAAACAATTGATAGTATTCATTAAAAAAAGAAAAAACATGAACGTACAAACTCAGAAGAGGGGCAAGACGTGGGTCGTAGTGCTTGCGCTGCTCTTGTTGAACAGCTTCTCGGCGTTTGCACAGCAGGTGACTGGCTCCGTCCGCGATACACAGGGCGAGCCGCTCATCGGTGTGAGCATCTTGGAGCAGGGAACAAACAATGGTACCGTCACTGACGTGAACGGTAACTTCGCTATTCGCGTAGCTCAAGGAAAGACGCTGCAGGTGAGCTACATCGGCTACACCACACAGCAGGTGGCCGTGCGCGGCCAACGCCTGGACATTGTGATGCAGGAAGAGAACACGGCACTGAACGAAGTGGTGGTCGTGGGTTACGGCACCATGCGCCGCAAGGACGTCACCAGTTCCATCACCACCGTGCAGGCAAAAGACCTGAACCAGGGTGTCTTCACCGATCCCGCCTCGATGCTGCAGGGTAAGGTGGCTGGTCTGACCGTCACCACAAGTGGCGACCCCAGCGGCACGCCGAGCATCACCCTACGTGGCGCTTCGTCGCTCCGCGAAGGTGAGGCCATGCAGCCCTACTATGTCATCGATGGCATTCCTGGTGTGGACATCTCGATGGTGGCTCCTGACGACATTGAGTCGATCGACGTGCTCCGCGATGCTTCTGCTACAGCCATCTACGGTTCGAAGGCTGCCAATGGTGTAATCATCATCACCACGAAGAGTGGACAGGAAGGCAAGACCAACGTTTCGTATAACGGCTACGTGGCTTTCGACAAGGTGCTGAACACCCTCGATATGGCATCGGCCAGCGAACTGCGCGCATCAGGCCTCGTGGGTACGGAGCAGGATGGCGGTGCCAACACCAATTGGCAGGACGAAGTGCTGCGCACCGGTCTGTCGCACAACCATAACGTGAGCATCTCTGGCGGCAACCAGAAGACCAAATACATGGCTTCTGTGAACTACATGAACCGCCAGGGTACCGTACGTGGTACAGGCATGAACCGCGTGAACGCCCGCACGCTGCTCTCTTCGAAAATCCTGAAGGACCGTCTGGAAGTGTCGTTCGGCGTGAACGCCATGCAGGGCAAGTTCAAGGGTGTGCCTTTTGGCGACGATGGCATGAGCGTGCTCGACGCCATGAACTACTACTCGCCCACCAACCCCATCTACAATACCAATGGCGGTTGGTATGAGTCGTATGTCGGTTCGCAGAACTACAACCCCCTGTCGCTTATTAACGAAGACGCCAACCAGAATGAGTGGCGCCGCATCCAGTATATCGCCAAGGGCGCGTTGACCATCATGAAGGGTCTCGTCTGGAACGCCAATTACTCGTACGACAGTGGCCAGAACACCTATGGCTGGTATCAGACACACCAGACCCAGATGGAAAAAGGCTTCGACGGCCGTGCCCATCGCGAAACAGGAATGCGCCACAACCAGACCTTCGAGACCTACGGCAACTACGACGTGACGCTGGCCAAGGTTCACAAGCTCGGTTTGATGGCCGGTTACTCGTGGGAGGAGCGCACCTCGAACGACGGTTTCGGCGTGACGGTGAATAACTTCTACAACGACGTGACTTCATTCTGGAACCTGCGCTATGCCAACAACATCAACGGCATCACCGACGTGACAGGCAACTCGAAGCAGACCATTCGCAACATCTCGTTCTACGGACGTGTGAACTATAGCTACAACTCGCGCTACATGCTGCAAGCCAGCATCCGCCGCGACGGTTCTTCCGTCTTCGGCAAGGAGCACCGCTGGGGTACCTTCCCCTCGGTTTCGGCTGCATGGAACATCACCGAAGAACCCTTCATGAAGAACCAGACGCTGTTCGACCAGCTGAAACTCCGCGTGGGTTACGGTGTGAGCGGTAATGCCATGGGCTTCGGCGCCTACGACGCTATTGCCACTTATGGTCTGAACACCAACTCATTCCAGTACATTCTCTCCGATGGTACTACGTATACCATGTACGGCATTGAGGCCCAGAACAACCCCAACCCAGAACTGAAGTGGGAGCGCACGGGTATGCTCAACATCGGTCTTGACTTCGCTTTCCTCGGCGGCCGCATCAACGGTAGCATCGAGTATTACAACAAGAAGACCTCCGACCTGATCTGGAGCTACACCGTATCGACCAACATCTATCCGCTGAACTGGATCCGTGCCAACGTGGGCGACATCGAGAACCAAGGTATTGAGTTCTCCATCAACGCCATCCCCGTGAAGACAAAGGACTTCCAGTGGCAGACCACGCTGAACCTCTCGCACAACAAGAACAAGGTGAAGAAGCTCTCCAATGCGCAGTACAGTGTGGACTATGTGGATGAGGGCGACCCGATGATTGGTGGTATCTCCTCGAACGGCAACACCCAGCGCATCATGGAAGGCGAGCCGCTCGGCACGTTCTGGACCTATCAGTGGGCCGGTTACGACGAGAACGGCAACTCGGTGTTCTATGTTCACGACCTTGACGCCCACAAGGCTGCCGACGAGAACGGCAACATGGTGGTGCAGGCCGGCACCTATCAGGATGCCAGCGGCAAGTGGGTGACTGCCAATCCGCTCTATGGCGACAAGACCAACGTGGGCAACGCACAGCCGAAACTGGTCTATGGATGGAACAACACCTTGAACTACAAGAACTGGAACCTTACGATGTTCTTCCAGGGCGTGCTTGGCAATAAGATTCTGAATGCCACTAAGGCACACTATTCGTTCCAGGGACACCTGGCAGGCGGCAAGAATGTGCTGGCCAGCGCCATCAACGACCCGAAATGGAAGGCCGACGGCAATGCACACATCCCCTCAGACCGCTATATTGAGAACGGCGACTTCCTGCGTCTGTCATCGCTCTCGCTGGGCTACACCTTCCACAATCTGGATGGCTGGGCCAAGTCGCTGCAGCTCTATGCTACGTGCAACAATCTCTTCACGATTACCGGTTACGACGGCATCGACCCCGAAGTGAACCTCGGCGGACTGACTCCTGGCATCGACTATCGCCAGAGATTCTATCCCCACAACCGTTCATTCATCTTCGGTGCCAAGATCAACTTCTAAAAACACAGACAGAATATGAAAGCAAATATAAAGTTATTGTTCGCAGCCGGTATCGTGGCTCTGACCACCAGCTGCACCGACCTGGACGTGACTCCTAAGGCACAGTTCACGGAATACCCCACCACAGAGGCCGCCATTGAGGCCCAGATGGCCGATGTCTACTTCCACCTGCGCAGCACACTTGGCCGTCGCTATATGGAAGCACAGGCTCTGTCGTCAGACGAATGGGTGGGCATCAGCTTCGACGGCGACTACGCCGACGGCGGCATCTATGCCCAGTGTTCGCTCCACAATTTCAACGCCACAAGCGCCTGCACCGACTGGTATGGTGATGTGACGGCTGGTATCACCAAGGCAAACCGCGCCATGTTCCTCATGGGCGAGTCGGCCACACCCGAAATGCTGGCACCGGCTCGTGCCATGCGCGCCTACTACACATGGATTCTGATGGACAGCTTCGGCGATACGCCTATCCTGGACCACCTGCTGAAGGACGGCGAGATGATTGACCGCTCTCCCCGCGCTGAAGCGGCTCGCTGGATTGAAAGCGAGTTGAAGGAGATTATCCCCCTGCTGCCCGACAATGTGGATGTAAGCACCTACGGCAAACCGACCAAGTACATGGCCGAGGCTCTGCTCGTGAAGCTCTACATCAACTGGCCCGTCTATACCGCCAATGACGTGACAGCCTACAATGCCGCCACCTACAGCAATGAGCATTTGAACGACGTGGTGACGCTTTGCGACGACATCATGCAAAGTGGCAAGTTCGACCTGGCTGAAGGAGCCAACGGCTACCGTTCAAAGTTCTGGCCCAACAACGGCTATCAGGTGAAAGACTTCATCTACGCCATGCCGTATGATGCCATCACGGCACAGGGATTCCAATATTGCCGTCCGCGCATCTGGCGTCAGGGACGTAACGACGGTGAGGGCGGACCGGGCTATTTCGGTGCCGACATCGGCAACTCGACCGGTGGAAACTTCTCCATCTCACCCGAAATGTCGGACAACCTGATGGCCCTTGAGACCGACGACCGCCAGGAGAACATCCTCGCCGGACAGATCTTCATGTTCGACCCGAGCACTTTCGCCAAGACCTCCACACCTTATAAATATAAGGGACAAGAGATCATCCTCGACAAGACCTTCCGTCTGAAGTACACCGATGCCGAAGGCGACCACTACCTGGAATGGGGAACCAACCCCGCCGACTATCCCGCCGACTGCGCTATGCTGAACACTGGTAAGGACGTGAAGGGCTGGAGCCAAGGTTACAAGTCGGTGAAATACTTCGTCATCCGCGAGGACTTCATCAACGGCCGTAACCAGTCGAACGACCTGCCGATATTCCGTCTGGCCGACATCATCCTGACCAAGGCTGAGGCCATCGTGCGCGGAGCTTCCGCCACCAATGGCGAGACGGCCCAGAGCCTGTTCAACAAGATTCGCGAATATGTACATGCTCCTCAGATCGACCATTCGCCCTCTTTGCAGGAACTGCTCGACGAGCGTGGCCGCGAACTATTCGACGAGAACTGGCGTCGCAACGACATGATCCGTTTCGGTACCTTTGAGAACGAGTACGGCTTCCACCGCGTGGGCTTCCCCACCGCTCGCTTCGAGAAGACCTGCCGTGTGTTCCCCATTCCGCAGAGCACACTCGACGTGAACACCAATTGGAAACAGAACGCCGGCTATTGATTTGACAAAAACACCATACCATTATGAGGGCATGTCTCATCGCGAGACATGCCCTCGTTGCTTATCATTTTAAGGTCTGACTAACGATGGAGGATGGCGGAATTGCCCGTTGAAGCGCCACTCATCTCCTGCCGCTCGGTTTTACGGCCGAAGTCGAAGGTGTAGGAAAGGCGGGCATAGAGCCACGGCCCGTTGCTGCTTCCGTAACTGCGTTGGTCGAAGGAATAGTGCTGCCAGTTGTGGAACCACGTGAGCGACGACTTGTTGCGCTGGAACATTCTGCGTGCGCCAATCTCCGCAAAGAAACCCCGTTTGCCATAGGTGACACTCGCGCCGTAGTCGGAATGCTCGCGGAAGAATTGATTCCTGAACTGTGTTCGCGCCGGCCTGTAGTAGGCACTCAGCGAGAAATCGCCCAGGAAATACTGCGCGTTTAGGTTCCAATAGAGATAGTTCAGCGTGCCGCCTTCCGTTCCTGTCAGGATGTTGCGCCCCAGTGTCAAGCCCCCTTGCAGCTGCAGTTTCCTGTCAAGGAGCGACAACGACTGCTGTACGGTCAGGCTGAGCATGTGTAGGTCGCTCCTCGCGATGGTGGACCTCACCAGAATTTCCCCCTCCGGCTCGTAGGATGACTGGGTGACGTTGGCCAGCAATTCATGTTGCGCATGAATCGTCATGAGCCAATTCTTGAGCGAAAGATTGTGTTGCAGGTAGTTGGTCATGAAGAAAGTCTTCTTCAAATCGGGGTTTCCGCGCAGCACCTCATAGCGGTTCACCACTTGCTCCACACGGCTCCGCAAGGAGGCGGCGGGGTTGCTGTTGCCCAAGTAGATGGCATATTGCAGGTTGTTTTTGCTGTTGGGCTGGTACTTCACGGTAATAGAGCCGCGCGAAGAAAGATACGACTGTGCGTCGGTTCTTGTTTTCCAATAGGCTACGCTGAAGCCTAACGGGCGGAAGCTGAAGTACAATTGGGCGTTGGGCCGCCAGATATAGACGGGCCAGACAATGGTTTCCGACTCCCGCGCATTCTGGTCGGCCACCACCGTTCCGCGATAATGGTCGATGTAATGCTGATAGTACTCAATCACGGTCAGCGACAACGAGTGTTGCTTACTTGGGTTATACACATATTTCAAATAGCCTCTCAAAGCGGAAGTCCGCTCTTTTGTATGCGAGGAAACCAGATAATCGTTGCCCTCCTGATAGTCGCTGTCGTAGCGATTCCAGCCCAACGAGCCATACATTTGTGCGGAAAACAGCTGCTTCGGGGTGATTCGCCAGTCGGCATCGGCATAGCAATACGCCGTTCGCTGTTGGCTGCTCCCCCTGTTGAAGGCCACGGTTTCTTCCGCCACATCACCACTATAGAGAATCTGTTCGGTGGTGTTGTACTCGGGCTGACGGCTCTGCACATAGCCCACCTGCCCTGAAAGTTTTAGCTGTTCACCGCGATAGTACGTGCTGAAGGCGGCATTCTGCGCCCACGTCCTGACGTGATCCGACTGGCTCGTGGTGGTCTTGTGAATGGAAAGCGCGGTCAACAAGTCCTCTTCTTTCTCAGAATGCACGTCGCGTTCGCTGTTGTAACTACTGGCGATGCGCAGGGCATAGCGCATCTTTTTGTGGTCAACCACTGCCTGAAGACTGCCCAATTCCCCGCTATCTAAGAACTTCGTTTCGTCTTTCGCCTCCACATAGCCGCCGTAGTCGTACTGCCGCAGAACGAAATTCACCACCACCTCCTTGTCGGCAAACTTCCCCTGCGGTGCGTCGATATATTCTACACGCAGCACATCCTTCGGACGGAGCTGCTCCAGCTCGCTGAGCGAGACGATGCGCTCGTCGATGCAATAGGTGATGGTGCGCCCCGTTTGGCTCTTCACCTCGCCTGTGATGCGGTTGACGAAGAGCTGCGGGATGGCCAGGTTGCTCAGCAGACTGATGCCTCCATTGGCGGCATTGCGCTGGCGGGTGGTGGGCAGGTACACATCGCGCTCCATTTCAGACCGATGACTGGCGGCCTGTACGATCACTTCGGCGAGGTGTTCGGTAGAAGGTTGCAGCACCACCGTTCCGATGTCGGCAGCCTCGCTGGTGAAGCGCAAGGTATCATAGCCCACGCAAGTGACCACCACCCGCACGCGCTCTGCCGCCGAAGGAATGCAGAAACGGCCGTCTTCGTTGCTCACGCCGTGGGCTGTTTGAGGAGAGAGGAAAGAGGAGTGAGGAGAGAGATTACCGTCTGCACTCCTGCTGTTCTCACTCCCCGAACCATACAAAGTGATATTGGCGAAGGCCACGGGCTTGCGCTGTTCGTCCACCAAACGGCCAATGAGCCGCTGTTCATACTTCTGCATAGACTCCACAACGAGCAGCGAATCGCCCTGCTGGCGAAGGGTAATGGGATAGAATCCGATACACTCGCGGATGGCCTCAGGAATAGAAAGACCCTCGAACGACTTACTTACGCGGAAGTCTTCCAACTCATTATAAATGAACGATATACGGTAACGGTCGGTGGCGCGGCGCAGGTTGAGCAACACGTCACTCATCGATTTGTTGCGGAATGTACGGCTCACGGTGGGTTCTTCCTCGCCCTTCAGCTTTGAAACATCCTGGGCAGAAACCGTCATCACACATGCGCACATATATATAATAAGGTATAGGATGCGTTTCATGCTATTCAACAATAAGCGTTTGATGGTCAATAGTAACCTTGATTTGCTCAAAAGCACTCAGTTCCTCGGCCACTTTTTCCAGGCTGTTGCCTGTGTTCCACTCGTAATATAGGCGCAGATGGCGCAGCTCCTGACGGCTGAAGTTCACGCCTTGAAGGTCGTAATGTGCGGCCATTTGCTGCAGAATATCCTGCAATTCCACGTTCTCGTAGGTGATGGTTTCCGAGGCAGCAGAGGTATGGGGGTGCGAGGAAACGAGATTAGTATCAGCTGCAAGAGTATTCTCGCCCCCCCGCACCTCCATACCCTCATACCCACGAACGTCCTTTTCCTTAGCGAAATACCCCGTAAATGCCGCCCACGCGATGCCCGAAACCAGCAGTATCGCAGCCACGGAGGCAGCAATCTTCAGCCACGGATGGAGTTTCTTCGAGACGATTTTATCCTTTGAGACCACCACGCGGCTCCATTCGCGGCCAATTTCCTCGTCCGTGATGTCGTGACCTGGCGCGAGTTCCATCCAGTCGCTATCCTCATAGCGTTCCGGATGCTCGGTCATGTCGAAAAGTTTCCTTAGCTTGCTCATCTTATCTTTCCTTGAAATGGTTTCTGATCTGATTGATTCCTTTCTTTAATCGCTGATAGACGGTGGCGCGTTTCAGCCCTAACTCGGTGGCAATGTCCTCTGCCCGTCGTTGCTCCATATAGCGCATACTGACCACAGTTGCAATCGGTTCGGTCACCTCCTCTTGAATATACCGCTCGATTTCAGCATACAACGAATCAACATCCGCATTCGCATCGTCAACCGATTTGACATCGCCTGTCGTTTCTCCTTCCCTTCGGGGAGGTCGGGAGGGGTATTCCCCCGTAACCCTCCAATGCTTCAGCAGATTGAGGCAATGGTTCCTCACAGCCACGAGCAACCACGCCTCCGCCCGTTGTTCTTCAGGTGTCCAGCGTGCCGACAACAGGTACAGGAATACCTCGCTTACGGCATCGCGCGCCTCCTCGTCGTTACCCAGCAGGGCGCAGGCCGTGAGAAACATCCTGCGGTAATGCCGTCGGAACAGCCGCTCTATGATGGTTACTTCGTCATTCATGCTGACTAAAGTACAACTTTCTATGCAGATAATCTACTTCGTCACCCACATTTAAAGAATATTTAACCCTTACGGCCATTGCGGGAACTATTCAACCAATGGCCTGTGACCCCCTCTAACTCCCCCTGTAGGGGGTGAACCAGTTACATTTGAGCGCAGAAACAAACAAATTCTCCCCCTACAGGGGGAGTTAGAGGGGGTCACAGGCGGCATCGCAGAGTAGCGACCATCACAAGTTGCCTTCATTTTTGGAATCATCGCTGCTTTGTAGGGACTGGTTCTGAAAGAAAACAACAGGGATCCGTGTGACATAAAGGCGGATGTGATTCATATTGAATCCCGACCGTACATTAATAATGTACGCTGCGTAGGTTATTAATGTAGGCTGCGTAGGTTAATAATGTACGCTGCGTAGGTTAATAATGTACGCTGCGTAGGTTAATAATGTACGGTTGTCATTTGCGTCTGTTTACAAGCCAAAAGATGTCTTATCACAAACCGAACGATACCGGGGTTCCTCTAAGAAAACTTAAATTCTTCGCGGAATACACCATCATTTGCAGTATTTTTTGTATATTTGCAGACAACAATCTGCAAACTACGAACTAAGAATAATATAGGAAACATGACAAAGTACCCGAAGATTGGCATCCGCCCGACCATCGATGGCCGTCAAGGCGGTGTGCGCGAGAGTTTGGAAGAAAAGACAATGGCCCTGGCAAAGGCTGTTGCCGAGTTGATCACCGCTAATGTCCGCAACGGCGACGGCTCGCCCGTGGAGTGCGTGATTGCAGACACCACCATCGGCCGCGTGGCTGAATCGGCCGCCTGTGCCGAGAAGTTCGAGCGCGAAGGGGTGGGCAGCACCATCACCGTAACCTCGTGCTGGTGCTACGGTTCAGAAACGATGGACATGAATCCGCACTACCCGAAGGCCGTGTGGGGATTCAATGGTACTGAGCGCCCTGGTGCCGTCTATCTTGCCGCCGTACTGGCCGCCCACGCCCAAAAGGGGCTGCCAGCTTTTGGCATCTATGGACACGACGTGCAAGACTTGGACGACAACTCCATTCCCGCTGATGTAGCGGAGAAGATTCTGCGTTGGGCACGCGCGGCTCAGGCCGTGGCCACCATGCGCGGAAAGTCGTACCTGTCGATGGGCAACACCTGCATGGGCATCGCGGGAAGTATCGTCGATGCCGATTTCCTGCAGCAATACCTCGGCATGAGGACAGAATACGTTTCGCTGGTGGAGATTCTTCGCCGCGTAGATTTTGGCATTTTCGACAAAGAGGAATTCCGCAAGGCCATGCAATGGGTGGAAAAATACTGCAAGCCACAGGAAGGCCACGACTATAACGAGGATCGCCCGCTCTTCCCAGGCACACCCATGACGACCTTCAACGGCAAGGGCAAGGGCAAGACCCGCGCTGAAAAGGACGAGGACTGGGCTTTCACGGTGAAGACGATGATGATCATCCGCGACCTGATGCACGGCAACCCGCGCTTGCTGGAGATGGGCTACAAGGAAGAGGCCCTGGGCCACAACGCCCTGTTTGGCGGCGTTCAGGGACAGCGCCAATGGACCGACTACAAGCCGAACTTCGACTTCCCCGAGTCGATGCTCTGCACTTCGTTCGACTGGAACGGTCCGCGTGAGGCCGATGTGCTGGCCACTGAGAACGACTTCCTCAACGGCATGTCGATGCTCTTCGGACACTTGCTGACCAATCGCGGCGTGATGTTCTCCGACATCCGAACCTACTGGAGTCCAGAAGCCGTGGAACGTGTGGCTGGAAAACGCCCAGAAGGCATGGCTGCCGGCGGTTTCATCCACCTCATCAACAGCGGTGCCACCACACTTGATGCCACGGGAGCCATGACCGACGCTGACGGCAAACCCACCATGAAACCCCATTGGGAACTGACCAACGACGACGTGGAGGCCTGTCTGAAGGCCACAAACTGGATGCCTGCCGACCGCGATTATTTCCGCGGCGGCGGTTATTCGAGCCACTTCCTCACCAAGGGCGGCATGCCGATGACCATGATGCGCCTGAATCGCGTACAAGGTCTCGGACCCGTGATGCAATTGGCCGAAGGATGGACGGTGGAACTCGACCCGAAGACCAACGACATTCTCGACAAACGCACCGACCCAACATGGCCCACCACTTGGTTCGTGCCACGTCTCGATGCATCGAAGGACTGCTTCAAAGATGTCTATTCGGTGATGAATTGTTGGGGAGCCAACCACGGAGCCATCGCCTACGGGCACATCGGTGCCGACGTGCTGACGCTCTGCTCCATGCTGCGCATCCCTGTCTGCATGCACAACATTGCCGACAAGGACATTTTCCGCCCGTCGGCTTGGAACGCTTTTGGTATGGACAAAGAGGGAGCAGACTACCGCGCCTGCAAGAACTTCGGCCCCATTTACAAATAGGATATGAAAGCCAAGTTAGTAGAAAAGAAATACCTGTTGACGTTTATCCTCATCACGACATTATTTGCCTTGTGGGGATTCGCCAACGACATCACCAACCCGATGGTGGCGGCTTTCCAGACGGTGATGGAGCTGTCGGCCACGAAAGCCTCGATGGTGCAGTTCGCCTTCTACGGCGGCTACGCCACGATGGCCATTCCGGCGGCTCTCTTCATCCGACGTTTCAGCTACAAGAAAGGTATTCTCTTGGGATTGGCACTCTATGCCATAGGCGCCTTCCTCTTCATCCCTGCAGCTGCCTACCAGCAGTTCAGTTTCTTCTGCCTGTCGCTCTACATCCTGACATTTGGCCTGGCCTTCTTGGAAACGACCGCCAATCCCTACATCCTTTCATTGGGAACAAAGGAGACTTCGACACGACGACTGAACCTCGCTCAGGCCTTCAACCCCATGGGGTCGCTGTGCGGCATGTCGGTAGCTTCGCTCATCGTCTTGCCACAGCTGTGGTCCGACCGCCGCGACAGCGCAGGGCAGATCGTCTTCAACACACTCTCTGAGGCAGAGAAGGCCGACATCCGCCTGCACGACCTGGCCGTCATCCGCAATCCCTACGTGGCCATCGGTTTGGTGGTGGTAGTGATGCTCATCGTCATTGCCTTGTGTATCAAGGAGAGGGATTCTCGGGGGGATGAGAATAGTATTGATTCGAGGTACGAGGTACGAGGTACGTTGGGCGAGAATAGTTTCGTGGAAGGCGAAGACAGTAATCTCGCACCTCGCACCTCGTACCACGTACCTCGAAAAAACACCCTCTCCCGCCTGTGGCACAACCAGGTCTATCGCGAGGGTGTGGTGGCACAGATGTTCTATGTAGC
>Ga0310695_10009352_pt1 | contig 14760 bp, 11 predicted proteins | sample RumenRJG_04DNA_FD_203882 | JGI IMG/M metagenome (GOLD analysis project Ga0310695, IMG submission 203882) | Bovine rumen microbial communities from Lethbridge, Alberta, Canada - RJG_04 (v2) (version 2) | ecosystem: Host-associated > Mammals > Digestive system > Stomach > Rumen | place: Canada... | reverse complement strand
GATTAAATTTTTATGAATTTTAATCGGGGACTCTTTAGTTTTTAGGTTATTTTACACAAAACCTCTTCTATTGACGCTTACTCAGCATCTGCGCCGAGTTTGACATCCGAGAAGTCGTCGGAGTTGGTCAGAAGGACAACAACGCAATCCGGATGATTCGCCTTCTTGATGGCTTCGCGGTCGAATGTCATGATCAGCTGGCCGGCCTTGACCTGGTCGCCTTCCTTGACCATGTCTTCGAAGCCTTCGCCGTTCATAGCGACGGTGTCAACTCCGACGTGGATCAGGACTTCCATACCGGCTGCGTTTGCAAGGCCGATCGCGTGCTTGGAATCAGCAACGGAAGTGATCTCGCCGTCGAAAGGAGCAAATACAACGCCCTCAGTGGGGTTGATGCCTACGCCTTCGCCCAGGACGCCGGATGCGAATGTGTCGTCCGGAATGTCAGCCTGTGCTACAACACTGCCGACTGCAGGAGCGATGACCTTGCCGGCGTTGCAGCTGATGATCGGGTTTGTAGGAGCTGCAACTGTGGGAGCAGGAGCTGCTGCTTTCTTCTTGGGCTCTTCTTCTTTCCAGATCACAGTCGTAATAGCGAACGCAATACCGCCGGCAATCAAAAGGACAACCGTATAAAGGATCTTATTGTCGATCAGCAGATAGCCAGGAATGCCGGTCACACCGTAGGAAGTTGCTCCGATTCCCATGCCCGCCGCTGCAAGAGCGCCGGCCGCGCCGCCGATCATACCGGCAACAAAGGGCTTGAAGAAGCGCATGTTGACACCGAAGATCGCGGGCTCCGTGATACCGAGCGCAGCAGACAGAGAAGACGGGATTGCAACTGCTTTGGTCTTCTGGTTCTTGCACTTGACACCTACTGCAAGGCAGGCGCCGAACTGTGCAAAGTTTGCCGCAGATGCGATCGGCATCCAGGTGTTGATTCCATTGGCGGCGATCATACCCGCCTCAATAACATTGTACATATGGTGCAGGCCCATGACGACAGTCACCGGATAAAGAGCCCCCATCAGGCAGGATCCGAACGGATTCGCGACCAGCTTCTCTGCGCCGGCAAGAACCAGTGTCTCAAGACCGGAGAAGATGGGGCCGATGATCGTAAAGGTAACCAGTGCGGTAACCAGAACAGTCGTCAGAGGAGTGACGAAGAGGTCGATCATTTCCGGTACATGTTTGTGCAGCCAGGTTTCCAGCTTGGACATAAACATTACCGCCAGCATGACCGGAATAACGTGCCCTTGATAACCCAGCTGGTTGATCTGTCCTAACGTGTAGTTGTCCGTGATCTTGATGTGACCGAACAGATACCACACATTATAGCCTTTAGCAGCGTCCCAGCCGTTGGTCAGGTTCGAGTGGATCATCATCAGGCCGATCACGGCGCCCAGGAAGATGTTGCCGCCGAATACTCTGGCAGCAGAGATCGCGACGATAACCGGCAGATAAGCAAACGCAGTGTTCGCGACCATATCCAGGAATCCGTACCAGTCAGTCTCTTTAAAGCCCAGGCCGGGAACCTGCCCCAGCGCTTCGACCAGACCCATCATAAGACCGGATGCAACGATCGCGGGCAGGATCGGGACGAATACGTCGCCGATGGGCTTGAGCAGACGGATATACAGCGGCTGTTTCGCTGCTGCAGCTGCCTTGACTTCTTCCTTGGATGCAGCCGTTGCGCCCGTGATGGAAATGAACTCATCATAGACCTTGTTGACTGTGCCGGTTCCGATGATCAGCTGCAGCTGACCGTTAGACTCGAACATACCCTTGACGCCGTCGACGTTCTCAAGGACTTCCTTGTTGACCTTGCTGTTGTCTGCGATTACAAGACGAAGTCTCGTGGCGCAGTGGGCAGCAGATACAACATTGGAGCCGCCGCCGATATTATCAGCGATCTCTTGGGCACACTTATGATAATCCAGTGCCATAAAAATTCCCTCCCTTTCATTATGGATGATTGGACTGCTGAACTAAAAACTGTAATCGTTTTCAGTTCTAATACATTTTATTTTAATTTAATATTTAATGCTAGTAAACAGTACTTTCCGTTAAATTTACGGCATGCAATTTGTGCAAAGTGTATAGCCGATCTTTATACCAGCCCAAGCTGTTCAAACGCCTTCGCCATGCCGTCCTCCTCCACGGCAGGGCAGACGATATCGCTGATCTTCTTGAGAGCCTCTGCGCCGTTGTCCATACATACACTGGTCCCGACGGTCTGGATCATCTCCAGGTCATTCATGCTGTCGCCGAATCCGATGGTGTCCTCCACCGGTACGCCCAGGTACTCGCAGATTCTGAGAATGCCGCGGCCCTTGTCGTACTTGCGGTTGATCAGCTCGCCGTTGATGCATCTGTGCGCCGGATCCGTGATCTCCTGGATGACGAAGTTGTATCTGTCCTCCAGTACCTCTCTGGCCGGCTCGAGCTGTTCGGGGTGCAGGCACATGATGACTACCTTGTAAGCCGGTGTGCCGTCGTACTCTCCCATCGGGCGGATATGCAGGCTGCTCGCCAGCGCCTTGCGCCAGCGCTCGATCTCGCTGTTGCCCTTTCCGTCCTCTCCGGCATTGCTCTCGAGGAAGGCGCCCAGGTTCTCGTCGCCGAAAGCGCCGTCTCTGGACTCGATCGTGCAAAAAACACCTGTCTCGTGAAGCTTCTCTATCGCCAGTTCCGACTCCTCTTTGGTCATCGGCATGTCGTAGATGACCTCGTCGCCGACGGTAATGTACCCGCCCGCACAGGCGATCACGCCGTCAAAGTTATACTTAAGAAGCGGTGAGAGCATTCCCGGATTCCTGCCCGAGCACAGAAAGACCTTGTGTCCTTTGGCTTGTGCAGCCGAAATGGCTTTGAGCGCGCTCTGCGGCGGTTCATTGGATCCGGGCGTCGTAAGTGTTCCGTCAATGTCCAAAAATATAAGTTTGTTTCCCATTTTTCTCCTTTATTTGAACGCCTGTATATAATTGATCGTTCGCCGATGATCACTGTTTTGACTCGTCGCGGTCAGAGTGACTCTCTCTCTATGATCTGATATCCGAGCTGTATGTGATGGTGATCGTCTGACACGCTCTGTTCGGAAAGCCCCGGATCGGAAATATTCTGATCAGTGTGGTTCGAACCGGATACTTCCGGTCCTTTCCGGCTTCCGCCTTCATCATCTTCTCCGATGAGACTGAGCAGCATGCGCGCCGCCAGCATTCCGCAGCGCCTGTGATGCAGATGCACGGTCGTCAGCGTCGGACTGCTTATGAGGTCTGCCCAGTTGTCTCCGACACCTGCTATGCTCACATCCTCGGGAATGCGTCTGCCCGCTCTCTTGAGCGCACTGATCGCACCGTGTGCGATAATATCCGTCGCACAGATGACGCCGTCGAGGTCGGGGCACTCCTCCAGAAGTTCCTGCATGCACAGAAACCCGCTCTGCGCATCGAAGTCCGCCGTCCGCCTCGGCACGTTGTTCACGGGCAGTCCGGCGCTCTCCAGCGCCTCCAGAAAACCTTCCCGTCTCGCAAGTCCTGCCGCCAGGTCATCTTCACGGACGCCGATATAGGCGATCCGGCTTCTGCCCTTCGCGATCATTCTCTGCGTGAGTTCCCGCACACCGCCTCTGTCATCGTGATAGACGCAGTGAAGGCCGCTGTACTTCTGCCCGGTGACCACAAGAGGGACCGTGCAGTTCTCCAGTGACATCCGCTTGATCTCACTCAGCGTTGTGCCCATCAGGACAATGCCGGCCACGCGGTTGCTCTGCATCATTTCCAGATACTGAAGCTCCCTGTCCTTTCTCTTGTCGGAATACCCGAGCAAAGTCAGATAATCCTTTTCGAGAAACTCCTCCGCGAGGCCGTCCATCACCTGATTGACAGACTCAGAGAATATCCTTGGCACGATGATCCCGATCTGCCTCACTTTCCCGGTCCTCATGGTTTTTGCCATGAGGTTGGGACGGTAGCCGGTCTCTTCGATCGCCTTGGCGATCTGCTCTTTTTTCTTCTGGCTCAGCGGTCCCCCGTTGAGATATCTGCTTACAGCAGCTGATGAGACTCCTGCCAGTTTTGCTACTTCTTTGATCGTCATTTTAAACCTCATCCGACCTATCAGACGCTGATTTCATGTGCCGATTCTGTTATATAAACTGTTCTGCCGCCTATAACTTCCTGCCTGCTGACCGCTTCCTGCTGATTCCTGTTTTTATTTCTCCTCTGCTGCAGGTTTCTCTGCCGTTTCTTTTACTTCTGCAGCCGGCTTCACCGCTTCCGCAGCCTTTTTAGCCGCAGCTTTTTTGGCCGGTGCTTTTTTAGCCGGTGCCTTCTTCTCCGGATCCGCCTTCTTCGCAGCCGGTTTCTTGGCCTCAGCCGCCTTCTTGGTCGTAGTCGTCTTCTTAGCGGCTGTCGTCTTCTTCGCGCCGGCCGCTGCCTTTGTCTTCGAAGCGGGCTTCTTAGCTGCAGCGGGCTCTTCCTTGATCTCCAGCTTCGGATGATGTTTCTTCTCGAAAGGCTTGTTGAAGGTGGTCATCAGCCATACGAAGCTGTATCCGGGAATATTGATCGCCTTGGCCGCTCTGGGCTCGCCGGTGACGAGGTCATAGTAGTCCTCCATCTCGTTGACCCATGCGGTCTGCTCGTTTTCACTGAAGTTGAAGAAAGCAAGGAGCTTCTCACCGTTATAATATCTTCCGATTCCGAGAATGTGGTCGTTCCAGGGCTCGATGATCCATGCGTCGGCCTCGTTCTCGAAGACGCAGTACTCGGCGCGGATCTCCTCCAGGTGACGGAGCGCCTTGAAAATGCGGTTCTCTCTGGTGCCCTCGACATTTCGCTGCGCCGCGCTGTCCCAGTTCATGTCGCCTCTGTGCAGGTAACGGCTGTCGTCTGCCTTGATCGGGTCATCGTGATAGGTGTAATCGTTGAGCTGGCCGATCTCGTCGCCCGCGTACAATACCGGGATGCCGCTCTGTGTCAGAAGGAAGGCGTGCAGCATGATATCCAGGTTGATGCCGCGCGTGACTTTCCAGTCGTTCTTCTCGTACTCGCCTGCCTCGATGCCGCAGAGGGAAGCCGTTGTTCCGCAGAGTCTCGCATCGCCCAGACGGGGATCGTCGTTGTAGAGCTCGCCGCGGGCATCGCTGTTGTAGCCCTTGCCGGTGAGATAGTCATTGAGATATTTCTTGTGAGGCACTTCGGTAATGCCGAACTGCTTGAGATAATCGTAATCCAGGCCCCATCCGATATCGTCATGGCAGCGCAGGTAGTTCAGGAATGTGTACTGGTGCGGCAGTGCGAATACCGTCTCCATCTGGTGGCGGAGAAGGCGCACGTCATGTGTCGCTACCGTGTGCCATGTGCTGGCCATGGTCGTCACGTTGTACAGCATGTGGCACTCGGGCTTGTCGATCGTGCCAAAATACGGAACGACCTTGCTCGGTTCCATAACGACCTCGCCCAAAAGCAGCGTTCCGGGGCATACGACCTCGGAGGCCATGTGCATCAGGCGCACCAGTGTGTGGACCTGCGGCAGGTTGCGGCAGGGTGTTCCGAGCTCTTTCCAGATGTAGGGCGTTGCATCCAGGCGGATGATATCGACGCCGTGGTTGCAGAGATTGAGCATATCCGCGGTCATGTCGTTGAAGACGACCGGATTCGCGTAGTTCAGATCCCACTGATAGGGCCAGAAGGTGGTCATCACGACCTTGCCCGCCTCCTCGCACCAGGAGAAGTTGCCGGGCGCCGTCTGCGGGAATACCTGGGGAACTGTCTTCTCAAATTCATTCGGGATCGTCCAGTCGTCATAGAAGAAGAATCTGTCCTGATACTCCTTCTCTCCCGCTTTGGCGCGCTTAGCCCACTCGTGGTCCTCACTCGTGTGGTTCATGACGAAATCCAGACATACGCACATGCCGCGGGTGTGGCAGTCATCCGCCAGTTCCGCGAGATCTTCCATCGTGCCCAGTTCAGGCTGCACTTTGCGGAAGTCAGATACAGCATAGCCGCCGTCGCTGCGGTCCTTGGGGCTCTCCAAAAGGGGCATCAGGTGCAGATAGTTGACGCCGCACTCCTGGATATAATCCAAATGGCTCTTGACACCCTTGAGGTTCCCCGCAAAACAGTTGGTGTACATGAGCATTCCCAGCATATCGTTTCCCTTGTACCAGTCGGGAGCGGCTTCTCTGGCCTCGTCCCACTCCTTGAGAAGAGGGCTTCTCTTTTCGTAATACTCGTACATCATGTCGCAGAAATACTCAAATGCCTTCTGGTCATTGTGGTACAACTCGGCGTACAGCCACTTCATCTCGTCGTAATATTTGGCAAGACGATTCTTAAAAGTTGAATCCCATTTCTTGTTCTCAAACATGTGATCTCCCTCCCTTTTTTATACCCTCCCGCACTTCCCTTGAAAGGCGGTAATAAAATTGTAATCGATTTCATTATAAAGGAAATGGCGGCTCTTACGCAATTTTGATAACGCCGAAACTATCTCATAGTTTTTGTGCATATTGCCGTGCAGGCGGTCAGGCCCTGTTTTTTGTCCGCTTACCAGACCAGAACGGCCGAGGATTCGGGCGCCATCTCCATTTTCAGGATCCCGTCTCTCACGCGATAGACGGTCCTGGGATACGCCAGGAACCCGTTGCGCCCTGTCTGGAAACGCAGCTTCATCTGCGCGTCCGCAGGAACGCCTGCGTACAGGACCGGGATCCTCACTTTCATAGGTGTCTCCCGGTTGTTGAGGATCACGACGACCGATGCGTCTTTGTCAAATCTGCCAAAAGAGAGCATGCCCGGCGCGTCAGCCAGCCGGATGACGGATCCCCGCTTCAGGCAGGGGAGTTCTTTGCGCATCCGGATCAGCTCCCTGTGGAAGCGGATCATCTCTTTGTCTTCCCTGCCCCAGGGGTAGGTCCTGCGGTTGTCGGGATCCGTGAAACCGCACACGCCCGCCTCGTCCCCGTAATAGATCGTAGGCGCGCCCGGCCAGGTCATCATCAAGACGACGGCCTCTCTGAAGACCCCTTCCCGCACATCCATAGAAGCCGCCTCCGTACCCAGATCCGCCACGCGGCCCACTTTCCGGTTGGTTCTCGTCAGAAATCTTGAATGGTCGTGGTTGGAGAGCTGGTTCATGCTGCACATGAGCGGCGCCTGCGGCATGTTTTCCTGATCCTTCCAGGCCATGGCTTCCCAGAACTTGTTGGCATTTCCCAGCATATTCCTGCTAAATCCGTCCCCGTGTTTCTCCATACCGGTCAGAAACCAGCTCACCGGTTCCATGAATCCCTCATAATTCATGATGGTATCCCACTCCCCGCCTCTGAGCCAGTTTGCGGACGCCATGTAGTTCTCCGCCAGAATGATCGCTTCGGGGTTCGCTCTTTTGACCACTTCGCGGAAGCGCTGCCAGAATTTGTGGTTGAATTCCTCAGAGTGGCCCAGGTCTGCGGCGACATCCAGTCTCCATCCGTCCGCGTTGTAGGGCGGGGACACCCATTTGGCCGCTATGTCCAGGACATCCTCGCACAGCTGCTCCGAGCCCTCATAATTGAGCTTGGGCAGCGTCTCAAAGCCCCACCAGCTCTCATAGGTGTCGTTGTTGGGCCATCTCTCCTCCCTGAATTCGAAGTAGTCCCTGAAAGGAGACTCCTTTCTGCCGTATGCGCCCGGCGGGAAACTGCCCGTATAGCGGTAAATATTCTCCCGGTCCATCCATTTGTGGAAATCCCCGCAGTGGTTGAAGACGCCGTCGAGGATCACGCGGATCCCCCGCTTGTGCGCCTCCGCCACCAGCTTGGCGAACAGCCTGTCACTGGCTTCCAGGTTGGCGGGATCCGTCACGCGGGCTTTGTACTTGAAGGCCTCGCTGTTGCTGTCTTCATCCTCGGTGAGAACCCTGTCATCGTCATGTACGATCCTGCCGAAGTGGGGGTCGATGTGATTGTAGTCCTGCGTGTCATATTTGTGGTTGGAGGGTGAGACGAAGATGGGATTGAGGTAGATCGCCTCGATGCCCAGGTCCTCCAGGTAGTCCAGCTTGTTGATCACGCCCTGCAGGTCGCCGCCGTAGTGCTCCCGCGTGTCGTCCGGGGCCGGGGGACAGTACCAGTCGCCGATGTGGACGACCTTGGCGCCGTTGTAGATGTATTCACCTTCTTCCACGTTGTTGGAAGGATCACCGTTACAGAACCGGTCCGTGAAGATCTGATACATCACAGCGCCCTTGGCCCATTTGGGTATTTCAAAATCCGGCGCATAGTACCACCAGCCGCGTCTGATGCCGTTTCTCTTGCGGATCCCTGTCCTCGTGTAGACGAATTCCTGATCACCGGCAATGATCCGAAAAGCATAGCGGACAGGTTCCCCCCGCGACGAGATCTCCGCCTCGTAGTAAGTGAACCAGTCGTCCTCCTTTATGATCTGCATCGGGATCTCATCGTCATCCGTCATGAGACGACATTCGTCTGTCTCTCCGCGGGCCGCGCGGAGGCGGATGCGCAGAATGAACTGCTTTTTCCCCTTCTTTTTGGAATTTCCGATCGTCTGTACCTGCAAGAATTCTTCTGTCTGATCTGAGAACAGCGCTTTCGTATTGATTCCAGACCGATGCATACTGCCGCTCCTTCCGTAAAATAATCTTAAATCTAAACGCAAAAAAGCCCTGCCGGCTCTTAGTATCGATTATCGAACTGGCCGGCAGGGCATGCAATCTTATGATCTTCAACGTAAAAAAGACAGCGCTTGGGGGACTGTCTTTTTTAGAGAAGGTATTCTTCTAAATGGGGTATAGCAAAAACTTATAATGTATTGGGGGGTTACAAGTGTATGATAGCAAATAGCCCCCAAAAGATAAATTCGCAGAATTCACAAAGTTCACAAATTGTACCGGCATGATTTGTGCATTATCCATACACACCATGCACGACTTCATTGTGCGATTTGCAGATGATGATACCCCTTTTGAGCAAATCATGCGCTCTATGCGGCCTGTAAAGGCTGCATAGCAGCATGTGCTCCGCCGGAATTCACCGGCTCCCCCCTCCGGATCACAGACTACGATCAACTGACCGGTCTTACCATTGATTTACGACCGCCTCAGCGGTATTTTGACAGCGCGCACAGACAATAAAAGGTTTAATACCCTCATTCCCTGTGCGCCTTTGTTCATGCAAACAGTGTCTCAAACTCCTCGCCGGAGATCTTCTCTTTCTCCATGAGCAGGCTCGCGGATCTGTGAAGAACGTCCTCTCTGGCAAGGATGATCTCCTTGGCCTTGGCATAGCATTCCATGATGATGCGGCGCACTTCCTTGTCGATCTCACCGGAAATGTACTCGCTGTGCTTGCTCTCGTGGCCCAGGTCATATCCCAGGAAGACATCATCTGTCTCCTGTTCGTAATTGATGGTCCCGATTTTCTCCGACATGCCGTAGCGCATGACCATATGCCTCGCAATACCGGTCGCCTGACGGATGTCCGCAGAAGCGCCTGTCGTGATGTCATCCAGCACGAGCTCTTCCGCAATGCGCCCGCCCAGACTCACCATGATCTCCTGCAGCATGCGCCCCTTGGTCATGTACATCTCGTCCTTCTCGGGGAGCTGCATGGTGTAGCCGCCGGCTCCCATGCCGGTCGGTATGATGGAGATCGTGTAGACCTTGCCCACCTTGTCCAGCTCATGGAACAGGATGGCATGCCCGGATTCATGATACGCTGTGATGCGCTTTTCATCATCGGTGATGACATGGCTGCGTTTCTCCTTGCCGATGCCCACCTTGATGAAGGCCTCCTTGATATCGTTCTGTGTGATATACTTCCGATTGGCTCTGGCTGCGCCGATCGCCGCCTCGTTGAGGAGGTTCTCCAGATCTGCCCCGGAAAATCCTGCTGTCGAACGCGCGATCTCGCCAAGATCCACGTCATCGCCCAGAGGTTTTTCTCTGGAATGGACCTTAAGAATGTCCTCTCTCCCCTTCACATCGGGTCTGCCCACGGAAATCTTTCTGTCAAAACGGCCCGGCCTTAAGATCGCAGGGTCGAGCACGTCCACGCGGTTGGTCGCCGCCATGACGATGATCCCCTCGTTGACGCCGAATCCGTCCATTTCCACAAGCAGCTGGTTCAGTGTCTGCTCGCGCTCGTCGTGAGAGCCGCCAAGTCCCGTCCCTCTGCGTCTTGCGACCGCATCGATCTCGTCGATAAAGACGATGCAGGGAGAATTCTTCTTGGCCTCTTCGAACATGTCCCTGACGCGGGACGCACCGACGCCGACGAACATCTCTACGAAGTCCGATCCGGAGATGCTGAAGAAGGGAACGCCCGCTTCTCCCGCCACCGCCTTGGCCAGCAGTGTCTTACCGGTTCCGGGAGCGCCCTCGAGCAGTACGCCTTTGGGTATGCGCGCGCCCACATTGGTATATTTTACAGGGTCCTTCAGGAAATCGATGATCTCTTCCAGATCCTCTTTCTCCTCCTGGAGGCCGGCCACGTCCTTGAGTGTTACTCCGCTCTTGTTGGTCAGTCTCGCCTTGCTCTTGCCGAAATTCATCATCTTGGCATTGGAGCCGCCGCCCATATTCTGGGCATTCATCATGTAAAAGAAGAACAAACACACTGCCACCATCAGGAGCGACGGCAGAACGGATGTCATAAATGTGTTCTCCGCCGGAATATCCTTCACGCTCGGGCTCACGCCGCCTTCCCTTGCGATCTGCTCCACATCCGCGATGCGGGTCGCATATAAGATCTGGCGCGATCCGTCTTCGAGAATGACGGTCGCATATCCCGTGTCATTCTCTCTGTTCGGCGAGATCGAGACCTCCTTCACCTTGCCGTTTTCCAGATCCTGCCTGAAATCTTCCAGTTTATAGGTTCCCTGTCCGGACGAAAAGGATCCGCGCACGAGCGGCGAAAACAGGAAAATAAACATGATCAGCATGATCACCGGCATCAGCAGGCCGTTTATTCTTCTCGGTTTCTGATTATTATCCAACTACTCTACCTCAGTTACTGTCAGTTAAAGCTAATTACTGTTCATCCTCAACAAAATTTACAACGCCGATAAAGGGAAGATCTCTATATCTCTGGTCATAGTCCATACCGTATCCCACGACGAACTGGTCGGGGATCTCAAATCCGGTATAATCCACCTTCAGGTCCACAACGCGGCGCTCGGGCTTGTCGAGCAGCGTACATGTGCGCACGCTCGCGCAGCCTCTGTCGCGGAACACTTCGCCCAGATAGGCCAAAGTTCTGCCGGAGTCCACGATGTCCTCCACGATCAGGACGTGGAGATCCTTGATCGGATCATCGAGGTCCTTGCGGATCCTCACGACGCCGGTCGATTTCGTTCCGCTGCCGTAACTGGAAACGGTCATGAAGTCCATGGAGACCGGGACCGCGATCCTCTTGGCAAGTTCACACATGAACAGGCACGCTCCCTTGAGGATACAGACCAGATGCACCGATTTGCCGGCATAGTCCTTGGAAATCCTCTCGCCCAGTTCCTTGATCCTGGCATTGACCTGTTCTTCGCTGATCAGTTCTTTAATCTCTTCGCGCATAACATCCCCTTATTCTTTGTCTTTTTATGCTGGTGTTGCCATTGTTGCCCTGATGCTGTCTTTCATTTCCCGGTGCCCGGTTTCCAGGTGATCTCGAGCACTCTCTTCGTGGAGGGCTCCACCATGAACCGCGCGCTGATCCGTCCGCCCGGGAACCACAGGATCTCGCTCCCGACCGCCGGCAGAACGACCTGTTCCCGCATATCCTTGGGTACTTTCGCGTCGATCATATACCTCGCGATCGTCTTGGATCTGCCGTCCCCGTCAAGGGTCAGGCGGTCTCCCGTGCGTCTTGTGCGGAATAAAGGAAGCGAACCTATTTTATCATAATCGAGCCATTTCGTATACAGATTTCGAGGTACAGCCCCCATATCCCCGTCAAAATCCAGCACCCTGCAGCTGTATTCCCCGGCGCCCGCAGGGAGCGGCAAAGGGGCCTTTGGAGCTCTGCCGGCCTTGCAGATCCGCAGTTGATCGTAGACTTTCACGGCTTCGCATCCTCCCGGCAGATCGGCCTTAGCGCTTCCACCGGCGCGCGCTATGTGAAGGACCGACTGCACGTGCACGTCCTGCAGATCCTTTCTGGTGCCGCTCACCTCTGCGATCAGCTCATATACTGCTCTTCTCTGCAGGAGAGCCGGCTCCTTAAGGAGTTTGGAAATATCAAAGACCACTTCACCCGGTGCTTCCTTGATCTTGCACCTGCGAATGACCTCCTGCGTCTTTTCTCTCAGATACTCCTCCGTCTGCGCGGCTTCCTCCGCAGCCCTCGAGATGTGTTCGCATGCCCCGGAATTGATCCTGTTAAGGAGCGGCATCACTTCTTTTCTGAGAAGGTTGCGCGCATAGCGGGTGTCCTCGTTGGTCTCGTCCTCCCGCCACCGGATCCCTCTCTTTGTAAGAAAAGCTTCGATCTCCTCTCTCCTGCAGGTCAGCAGCGGGCGAATAATGCGCCCGTTCACAGGGAGCATGCCGCGCAGGCCTGTCAGCCTGCTGCCGCGCACAAGATGAAAGAGGACCGTCTCCGCCTGATCCTCCATGTGGTGGGCGACGGCGATCCTGCACGGATCCGCCCCGGGTTCCCTTTCATCCCATTCCCGTGCTGATTCTTCCAGCGCCTGATAGCGGAGTATTCTGGCCCCCTCCTCTATGCTCAGGCCATGCTTGAGCGCATAGCCTCCGGCGTCCACTCGGACGGCCTGAAAAGGGATGCCCGCTTCGCGGCAATAGTCTGAGACATAGGTGAGGTCCTCTTCCGCGCGCTCTCTGAGCCCGTGATGCACATGCAGTACACAGATCTCAAACGGCAGGCGGTGCCGGATCCTTCTTAGGATCTCCAGAAGACACATGGAGTCCGCGCCGCCGGATACCGCTGCCAGGATCCGCGCGCCGGGACTGACCATTCTGTTTTCGCACATAAAATCATATACACGCTCGATCATTCTGTTCTCGCTCCGGATATCGCTGATCGAGCAGGATATTTCTGCTCGATGGACCGTTGGCGGTCAAATGCCTCTCCGTGCAGGCACGAGATGCACTTGCCCCCTTATCGCACAAATAAAAGAGCTGCCGCTCCAGCGGCAGCTTATTTTCCGGCCGTCTCTTCCTTGAATATGATCTCTCCGTCATAGACAAGCCCGAGCTTCTTGCGTGCTATTTCCTCAATATATTCCTTGGTCTCGGTGTACTGCCTGTACTCCTCAATGTCGGCTGCGCGCTGCTCTTCTTTGATGATCTCCGAGTTGAGCTGGCTGATCCGTTCCTTGTTGTGCTGCAGCTTCTGCGCGAGGCCCAGGCATGCGACCATAATGACCACGAACAGAATACCGACAACGAGTGACGCGAGCCACATATTCAGTTGATTCTGCTGGCTTTTGTCCGTCTTGGCAGATGTCTTAAATGCCATTGGCCCCTCCTTTTCGCAGCTCCTGATCGTTTTCGAATACTTTTTACCGGATATAACTAATCTTACCCCTCTTTTTCAAACGGCGTCAATGAGGTGATGCAAGAGTTTATAAAGAGTTCAGATTTTCCTCCGGATCATTATCTCCCGGCAAATCCTTCTCCGGCACCGGAAGATAGCGGAACATGTCGGCGGCCGCCTCCTTGCGCACGTTGTCCTGCACTGCAAGGACTTCCACCATAGTCTCACGGTTTCCGAATGAAATCCCGATGATATCTCCGGGTTTGACCTCCGCGGAAGCTCTTGCTGTTTTGCCGTTGAGCGTCACCCTTCCGTTGTCGCAGGCCTCATTGGCCACCGTGCGTCTCTTGATCAGTCTGGAGATCTTTAGATATTTGTCAAGCCGCATACTGTCTCCTTTCTTAGGAGACAGGGGACGGTTCTCTGTCTCCTCTTAAATTACAGCCGGGTAATAACAAAGCCCGGAGCAGATCTCCGGGCTGTCATTCACTGATTCATCGATCAAATCGCAGCTGATCAGTTGATCGCATCCTTCAGAGCCTTGCCGGCTTTGAACTTAGGGGATTTGGATGCATTGATATTCAGCGGCTGACGAGTATGAGGGTTGATACCGACTCTTGCTGCTCTCTCACTTACTTCAAATGTGCCGAAGCCTACGAGCTGAACCTTGCCGCCCTTTACAAGCTCTTCTGCAACAGTATCTGTAAAAGCCTTGAGGGCTTTCTCTGCGTCTTTCTTAGTCAGACCTGCTTTATCAGCGATTGCTGCGATCATTTCTGTCTTATTCATAATACTTCCTCCTGATAAGATTAGAGAGTTCGACTCCCGTCATTTACTATTAAATTTATAATAGGTTTCTATATGTTTGTCAACACGTGAAACCCCTGTTTATATAACGCTTTTCATGAAAACCGTCTCATTTTGGGGCCTTCACAAAATGGTCGATCAGATACTCTTTGTCGTTGTGGGACGGCACATTGAGCACCTCGTCCAGCATCTTCGCCAAAATATCGCCCATCTGTGCGCCGGGCTTCACACCGCACTCCATGAGATCTGACCCATTGACAGCGAGCTGCTTAAGGCTCAGGCAGTCGCCCCTCTCCACAATGCCGGCATAGATGTCCGAGATCCGGTCGAGCGTCTCCTGCTTCTCCTCCCGCTTGAAAGTACTCTGCGCGAGCAGGTCTGCCTGCTTGACCTCCAAAAAGAGGGGGAACAGGTCTTCACCGACTTTCACGACCGCTCTGCGCACCGCGGGCTCTGTG
>Ga0310695_10009349_pt1 | contig 14760 bp, 27 predicted proteins | sample RumenRJG_04DNA_FD_203882 | JGI IMG/M metagenome (GOLD analysis project Ga0310695, IMG submission 203882) | Bovine rumen microbial communities from Lethbridge, Alberta, Canada - RJG_04 (v2) (version 2) | ecosystem: Host-associated > Mammals > Digestive system > Stomach > Rumen | place: Canada... | reverse complement strand
CCATGCTGTCCAGGAGCGAAGTTTCTCTTGGACAAAACTTTTTCTGTACCGAGGATGGTTTCACCAAAACGACGGTCAATTCTTGATTTCGGACCTGTATATCTAGCCATTTTGCTAAATGTATTTCTTTGATTAATGAATATTAACCGGATATTCCGGAACTAACCGGACATTCCGTAATTTATTATACGCGACGACGCTTTGGAGGACGACATCCGTTGTGTGGAAGTGGAGTGCAATCAACAATCTCCATTACCTCGATACCAGCTGTGTGGCAAGCGCGGATAGCGCTCTCACGACCATTGCCTGGACCCTTTACGAATGCCTTTACCTTGCGAAGACCGAGATCGTAAGCAACCTTTGCACAATCCTCTGCAGCCATCTGAGCAGCGTAAGGAGTGTTCTTCTTGCTTCCGCGGAATCCCATCTTACCAGCTGATGACCAAGAAATAACCTGACCCTCAGAGTTAGCAAGGGATACTATGATGTTGTTGAATGAACTGTGAACGTGAAGCTGTCCAACTGCATCAACCTTGACATTTCTTTTCTTGTTAGTTGTTGCCTGTTTCTTTGCCATGACTTTTAACTTTTAGCTTTAAACGTTAAACTTTACTTAGTGGCCTTCTTCTTGTTAGCAACAGTCTTCTTCTTACCCTTACGAGTACGTGCATTGTTCTTAGTGCTCTGACCGCGAACAGGAAGACCATTACGATGACGGATTCCACGATAGCAACCAATATCCATCAGACGCTTGATGTTCAACTGGATCTCTGAACGGAGATCACCTTCTACCTTGAATTCAGCGCCGATAATTTCACGGATCTTGGCTGCCTGGTCGTCACTCCACTCGCTGACCTTGAGGTCACGGCTGACACCGGCTTTATCCAATATCTTTGCTGAACTACTTCGACCAATACCATAGATATAGGTCAATGCGATTTCGCCACGCTTATTCTGGGGCAAATCTACTCCAACAATTCTTATTGCCATGTTGTGATAATGTAAATAAAAAAGTTAATTGAAAAATTAGTTTTTAACCCTGACGAAGCTTGAACTTAGGGTTCTTCTTGTTGATAACGTACAGACGACCCTTGCGACGGACAATCTTACAGTCAGGTGTACGCTTCTTTAATGATGCTCTTGTCTTCATATTATATATAAGATATGATTATTTGTATCGGAAAACGATACGACCCTTGGTAAGGTCATACGGACTCATCTCCACCTTGACCTTATCACCTGGAAGTATCTTGATGTAGTGCATCCTCATCTTGCCAGAGATGTGTGCTGTTATAGGACAACCATTCTCCAATTCGACACGGAACATAGCATTGCTGAGAGCCTCAACTATGGTTCCGTCTTGTTCTATAGCAGATTGTTTTGCCATAATAAGTTTAAATATTTAAAACGCGTTCTATTTCTTCAAATGTAGATAAAATCTCAGCCTTGCCATTGCGTATTGCAATTGTATGCTCAAAATGAGCGGCAGGCTTTCCATCACGGGTCTTTATAGACCATTTGTCTGGAGCCAGATAAATATTGCGAGCGCCCAACGTCACCATCGGTTCAATCGCAATACACATACCCGCCTTCAACTTTGTACCATTGCCCCTACGACCATAATTGGGAACTTGAGGATCCTCATGCATTTCCTTGCCGATACCATGACCAGTCAATTCACGCACGATACCATAGCCGTATGACTCACAATAGTCTTGAACAGTCTGACCTATATCACCTAAGTGATTCCCGGCAACAGAGCATTCAATAGCTTTATACAAACTCTCCTTGGTAACTGCCAGAAGCTTCTTAACTTCATCAGAAACCTCACCTACCTGAAACGTGTAGGCAGAGTCGCCATTATACCCAGCAAGAAGTGTGCCACAATCGACAGATATGACATCTCCGTCATGCAAAACAGTATTCTTGTCAGGTATTCCATGGACTACAACATCATTGACAGATGTGCAGATGCTTGCGGGGAATGGCCCTCCAAAAGGATTTGGGAAATTCTTGAAAGTAGGGATTGCTCCGTGGTCTCTGATGAATTCCTCTGCAATTTTATCCAATTGGAGGGTCGTTACACCTGGTTTTATATTCTTTGCTAACTCTGCAAGGGTTAAACCAACTAACTGGTTCGCCTTACGCATTAGTTCAATTTCATCTTCAGTCTTAAGAAATATTGCCATTCCTTATTTAAGACAAAATTTAGTATGCACTTACTCCGTTCTGTGGACGTGTTCGACCAGAAGTAAGCAGGCCGTCATAATGGCGCATCATCAAATGAGACTGAATCTGCTGGAGTGTGTCGATAACAACACCAACAAGAATCAAGAGAGATGTACCTCCAAAGAACTGAGAGAAAGCCTGTTGTACGTCAAGCAAACTTGCAAGGGCTGGCATGATTGCGATGAAAGCAATGAAGAGTGAGCCCGGGAATGTCAAGCGAGACATGATTTCCTCAATGTAATTGGCTGTATCCTCACCTGGCTTTACACCTGGAATAAATCCATTGTTGCGCTTCATATCCTCTGCCATCTGAGTTGGGTTCAAGGTAATGGCTGTATAGAAATATGTGAAAGCAATAATGAGAATCACATAGATTATACAATATGGAAGACTTCTTGTATCCATAAGAGCCTGAGCCAAACCGACCATGTTGTCACTGCCGATAGCCTGCATTACAATAGCAGGAATGAACATGATAGCCTGTGCAAAGATGATAGGCATCACATTAGCAGCGAACAACTTCAGAGGGATGTACTGGCGTACACCGCCGACCTGCGAATTTCCAACGAGCTTCTTTGCATACTCAACAGGAACCTTGCGGGTTGCCTGTGTGAGAAGGATTGCTGCACATACAACTGCATAGAGAATGAGAATCTCAACAATGAACATTACAAGTCCACCGCCAGTAATCGCTGTGAAGCGACTTGATACTTCCTGAATGAAAGCCTGTGGGAAACGAGCAATGATACCAATCATGATAATCATTGAGACACCATTACCTACACCCTTGTCCGTAATGCGCTCACCGAGCCAGAGAATGAACATACTGCCAGCAGCAAGAATGATTGTAGCAGGAATCATGAACTCAGTCCATGAAAGACCTGTTGCAAGTGCGCTTGCAGATGTCATCTTCAGGTTCAGAAGATATGAAGGAGCCTGGAAAAGAAGGATTGCCACAGTCAGATAGCGTGTGTACTGAGCAATCTTCTTATGGCCGCTTGCGCCCTCGCGTTGCATCTTCTGGAAAGATGGAACAGCGATAGCGACAAGCTGCATTACGATAGACGCAGAGATGTATGGCATAATACCAAGCGCAAAGATTGATGCGTTGGAGAATGCACCACCGGAGAACATATCAAGAAGGGACATAAGTCCACCAGCTGTCTGCTCTTGAAGCTTCTCGAGGTTTGCAGGGTTAATACCAGGCAAAACTACGAACGAACCGAAACGGTAAATTGCCACAAACAGGACGGTGATGAGGAGTCGCATACGCAAATCCTCAACCTTCCAACAGTTCTTCAGTGTCTCTATAAATTTTTTCATTTACTTAAAGTATAACAGTGTTACCACCTACTGCCTTGATTGCCTCTTCAGCAGTCTTAGAGAAAGCATTTGCCTTAACTGTGAGAGCAGCCTTGATCTCACCGTTAGCAAGAACCTTTACAAGCTCCTTGCCGTTTGTAAGACCTGCCTCTACGAGCTGATCGATACCGATCTCTGTGTAGCCCTTGCTCTCAGCAAGCTTCTGGAGTGTTGACAGATTAACTGCGAAATACTCCTTGTGGTTGATGTTCTTGAATCCGAACTTAGGAACACGACGCTGGAGAGGCATCTGACCACCTTCAAATCCAATCTTTCTCTTATAACCAGAACGAGCCTTAGCACCCTTATGACCACGTGTAGAAGTACCACCGAGACCAGAACCTGGACCGCGACCGATACGACGACGTGAGTGAGTAGAGCCAGCTGCTGGCTTCAAATTATTTAATTTCATAGTCGTTCAGTTTTATTAAATTAAAGTTTAGTCAACTACCTTAACCAAGTGGTGAACCTTGCGAATCATACCACGGATAGAAGCATTGTCCTCAACCTCTACAACCTGAGAGATCTTGTGAAGGCCAAGTGCAAGGAGAGTACGCTTCTGGTCGATAGGCTGGCCGATACGGCTCTTAACCTGCTGAATCTTTATTGTTGCCATTGTGTGATCCTCCTATTAATTAACCGTTAAATACTTTGTCCATGCTGATGCCACGATCGTGAGCTACAGAACGAGCGTCACGCATCTTGCTAAGAGCAAGAATTGTAGCCTTTACAAGGTTGTGAGGGTTTGAACTACCCTTAGACTTAGAAAGCACGTCAGTGATACCAACGCTCTCAAGTACAGCACGCATAGCACCACCGGCTACAAGTCCAGTACCCTTTGCAGCTGGCTTCAGGAATACCTGAGCACCACCGAATGAAACCTCCATCTCGTGAGGAATAGTACCGTTGAGAACAGGAACCTTAACGAGGTTCTTCTTAGCTGACTCAACACCCTTTGCGATAGCTGCTGTAACCTCACCGGCCTTACCAAGGCCCCATCCGATTACACCATTACCGTCACCTACAACGACAATAGCAGCGAATGTGAAGGTACGACCACCCTTTGTAACCTTTGTTACACGGTTAATAGCAACCAGTCTATCCTTTAATTCAACGTCACTGTTTACTTTTACTTTATTCATTGCCATATATCGTTTAGAAGTTAAGACCTGCATTACGAGCGCCGTCAGCGAGAGCCTTAACGCGTCCGTGATAGAGGTAACCGTTACGGTCGAAAACTACAGCTGTGATTCCAGCTGCCTTAGCCTTCTCAGCTACGAGAGCACCAACTTTCTCTGCCTGCTCAATCTTTGGGAGAGCCTCAAGACCGAGTGAAGATGCAGAAGCAAGTGTCTGACCGGTAACATCATTGATAATCTGAACATAAATCTGCTTGTTGCTGCGGAACACGCTCATACGTGGACGTTCTGCAGTACCGTTTACGCTCTTACGAATTCTGTACTTTATCTTGATTCGTCTTTCTATTTTCTTTGTTGTCATGATCGTAATGTTTTAAAGGTTACTTAGCTGAAGCTGACTTACCAGACTTTCTGCGAATAACCTCGCCCTGGAACAGGATACCCTTGCCCTTATATGGCTCTGGCTTACGGAAAGAACGGATCTTAGCACAAATGAGACCGATAAGCTGCTTGTCGGCAGATTCGAGGATGAGGAGAGGGTTCTGATTACGCTCAGACTTTGTCTCAACCTTAACCTCAGCTGGCAGCTGAATGAAAATTGGGTGAGTATAACCGAGTGCGAACTCAATGATGTTACCCTGATTAGATACACGGTAACCTACACCTACGAGCTCGAGCACCTTCTTATAGCCCTCGCTTACGCCTACTACCATGTTGTTCACGAGTGAACGATAAAGACCATGGAAAGCCTGCTTCTGCTTGATGTTTACTGGGCTCTTCTCATCAACTTCAAATACGATTTGATTATCTTCAATCTTAACGATGATAGAAGGATCAACTTTCTGTGAAAGCTCACCCTTAGGACCCTTCACGTTAACAACATTATCCTTGAGGGTAACTGTAACGCCTGCAGGGATATTAATTGGTAATTTACCTATTCTTGACATTTTTTAAATCCTCCAATTAATATACATAGCAAAGAACCTCACCACCGATCTTGAGCTCGGCAGCCTCTTTGTTTGTCATTACACCCTGGGAAGTGGACAAAATAGCGATGCCCAATCCGTTGATAACACGTGGCATATCCTTGTAACCAGTGTACTTACGAAGACCTGGTGTAGATACGCGCTTCAAACACTTGATAGCGTTTGTCTTTGTCTGTGGGTCATACTTCAAGGCAACCTTGATAGTGCCCTGAGGACCATCCTCTACGAACTTGTAGTTCAGGATGTAACCCTTCTCGAAGAGAATCTTGGTGATTTCCTTCTTCAGGTTTGACGCAGGAACCTCAACAACACGGTGATTAGCCATGATTGCGTTTCTGAGTCTTGTCAGATAATCTGCTATTGGATCTGTCATAAAAAAAATTGTTTAATTAATCGGGACACTCCCGACAATATTAAATAAATAGAAAATTATTTGTTATTTTCTTATTCAGGTAGTGAGGCTGTAAGGCTTGATCTATCAAGTGATTCCTCACATGACATGTGGGCAGTTGGTAAAAACAGCCACCCGACAAGCGCTTACACCTTAGAACCTTAAATATAGATTGCTGTTGATTACCAGCTTGCCTTCTTAACGCCTGGGATAAGACCTGCAGAAGCCATCTCACGGAACTGAATACGAGAGATACCGAACTGACGGATATAACCCTTTGGACGACCCGTAATCTTGCAACGGTTGTGCAGACGAATTGGGTTAGCGTTCTTTGGAATGCTCTGGAGCTTGCGAGCAGCCTCGTATGCCTCAGCTGGATCCTCTGCTGTGTTAACAATCTTCTTCAGAGCAGCACGCTTCTCTGCATAGCGAGCAACGAGCTTAGCACGCTTAACCTCGCGGGCTTTCATTGATTCTTTTGCCATATCGATTAATCGTTTTTAGCGTTTTTGAAAGGAAGACCAAATGCCTTGAGCAGTGCATAACCCTCTTCATCAGTCTTAGCTGTTGTAACGAAGGTAATGTTCATACCCTGGATACGATCGATAGAATCGATGTTGATCTCTGGGAAGATAATCTGCTCCTGGATACCGAGAGTATAGTTACCACGGCCGTCAAGCTTTGACTCAATACCCTTGAAGTCACGGATACGTGGGAGAGCAACACGAACGAGTTTCTCAAGGAACTCATACATACGCTCACGACGCAGAGTTACCATGACACCGATAGGCATCTTCTTACGGAGCTTGAAGTTTGCGATATCCTTCTTTGAGTATGTAGCAACTGCCTTCTGACCGGTAATTGCTGTAATCTCATTGATAGCAACATCAACAATCTTCTTATCCTGGGTAGCGTCACCGAGACCCATGTTGATAACGATCTTCTTCAGGACAGGAATCTGCATTGCTGAAGAATAGTTGAACTGCTTCTGCAGCTCAGGAGCGATAGTGTCCTTATAGACTTTCTTTAACTGTGCTGTATCCATTACTTAATCTCCTCCCCTGACTTTTTAGCTATACGAACGACATTCTTACCCTCGTGCTTGATGCTTACGCGAGTAGCCTTACCGCTCTTTGGATCTATGAGGCTAACGTTTGATACGTGGATTGGAGCCTCCTGCTTTACGATACCACCCTGAGGGTTCTTTGCAGATGGCTTTGTGCTCTTAGAGACCATGTTGATGCCCTCTACGATAACACGCTGATCCTCTACCAAGACCTTCTGCACATTACCCTTCTTGCCCTTGTCCTTACCAGCAAGAACGATAACTGTATCGCCTTTCTTAATATGTAGCTTACTCATTTTCTTGACTTGATTTTAAATGTTAATTAAAGAACCTCAGGTGCAAGAGAAACGACCTTCATATTTACTGCACGGAGCTCACGAGCAACAGGACCGAAGATACGGCTACCACGAAGCTCACCAGCGTTGTTGAGGAGAACGCAAGCGTTGTCATCGAAACGGATGTATGAACCGTCAGCACGACGAATCTCCTTCTTTGTGCGTACAATCAAAGCCTTAGATACTGCACCCTTCTTCATATCAGAAGAAGAAATAACGTTCTTGACAGCAACGACAATTACGTCGCCCACGCTTGCATAACGACGGCCGGTACCACCGAGTACACGGATGCAGAGAGCCTCACGTGCGCCGCTGTTATCACATACTGTAAGTCTGGTTTCTGTCTGTATCATATCTTACTTAGCCTTTTCAATTATTGAAACTAATCTCCATCTCTTAGTCTTAGAGAGTGGACGGGTCTCCATGATGAGAACTGTATCGCCTACATTAGCCTCGTTCTTTTCATCATGTGCATGGTACTTCTTTGTCTTCTGGACAAACTTACCATATATAGGGTGCTTCTCCTTGAACTTAGAAGCAATAACAATGGTCTTATCCATCTTGTTGCTTGTAACAACACCCTGTCTTGTCTTTCTTAAATTACGTGTTTCCATCTAAACCAATGTTATTTGTTAAGTTCACGTGAACGAAGAACAGTCTTCATACGAGCGATGTCACGACGAGCAGCCTTAATCTGTGATGGATTCTCGAGAGGAGAAATGTTGTGGTTGAGCTTCATTGTAGCGAGAGCTGCCTGTGCATTCTCCAACTTCTCTACCAATTCCTTGGTTTCGAGTTCATTTACTTCTTTGATCTTCATACTTCATTAAGCTTTAGCGTCGTAATCACGACGTACGACAAACTTTGTTTTAACTGGTAACTTCTGAGCACCGAGACGGAGAGCCTCCTTAGCGATGTCAAAAGAAACGCCTTCTACCTCGAAGAGGATACGACCTGGAGTAACTGGTGCAACCCATCCTGCTGGGTCACCCTTACCTTTACCCATACGTACGTCTGCAGGCTTACGTGTGATTGGCTTATCAGGGAAGATACGAATCCAAACCTGACCCTCACGGTTCATGTAGCGGTTGATTGCTACACGTGCTGCCTCAATCTGGCGACTGTCAATCCACTTTGGCTCAAGAGTCTTGATACCAAAAGAACCGAAAGCCAGCTGTGTACCTCTGTGGGCGTTGCCTTTATTGCCACGACCATCCTGAGGTCTTCTATATTTTACTCTTTTAGGCTGTAACATGTTAGCTTCTTACTTTTTTAACGGTTATTGTTTCTCTTACGATTACCGCGACCATTGCCACGATTGTTGTTTGAGCGACCATTGTTCTGCTTCTCCTGTGAGAAATTAGGAGTGAGATCACGGTCACCGTAAACCTCACCACGGCAAATCCAAACCTTGATACCAAGGAGACCTACCTTTGTGAGAGCCTCAGCCTTACAGTAATCGATGTCTGCACGGAATGTGTGCAGAGGAGTACGACCCTCCTTCAACATCTCTGCGCGAGCGATTTCAGCACCGTTGAGACGACCTGAGATCTGAACCTTGATGCCCTCGGCACCAGCACGCATAGTGTTCTGGATAGCCATCTTGATTGCACGACGATAAGCAATCTTGCCCTCTACCTGGCGAGCGATTGAGTTTGCAACGATGTTAGCGTCGAGCTCAGGCTTCTTGACTTCGAAGATATTGATCTGAATCTCCTTCTTGTAAAGCTTCTTCAGCTCTTCCTTCAACTTGTCAACATCCTGACCACCCTTACCAATGACGATACCCGGACGGGCTGTGCAAATAGTAATAGTAACGAGTTTCAAAGTACGCTCGATGACGATACGGCTTACGCTGGCCTTAGCGAGACGCTCGTTAAGATACTTACGGATCTTGAGGTCCTCTGCGAGGTTGTCACCGAAGTTCTTACCACCGAACCAATTTGAATCCCAACCACGGATAATACCGAGTCGGTTTGCTATTGGATTAACTTTCTGTCCCATTCTATTCTTTATTTATCTTCATTAGTTTTGGTATCAACAAACAGAGTAACGTGGTTGCTACGCTTACGGATGCGATAGCCACGACCCTGAGGTGCAGGTCTCATACGCTTCAAGGTTACGCCCTCATCGACGAATACCTTAGAGATATAGAGTTCACCGTCTTCTGCCTTACGCTCGTTCTTAGCTTCCCAGTTTGCGATAGCTGAGCGAAGAAGCTTCTCAACGTCAGCAGATGCTGCCTTCTTTGAGAAACGGAGTACGCCAAGAGCGCGATTAACCTCCATGCCACGGATCATGTCCACTACGTAGCGCATTTTACGTGGAGAAGAAGGAACGCCAACGAGCTTGGCAAAGTATAATGATTTCTTGGCTGCTTTTCTGTTTTCAGCCGCAATATGTTTTCTTGCTCCCATTATATTTCTATAAATTTAAATGGTTATGGACCTGTCTTAGCGCTTGTTACCAGCGTGTCCACCGAAGCGACGTGTTGGAGAGAACTCACCGAGCTTGTGACCAACCATGTTTTCAGTTACATAGACAGGGATGAATTTGTTACCGTTGTGGACAGCTACAGTGTGACCTACGAAGTCAGGAGAGATAACTGAAGCTCTTGCCCAAGTCTTAACTACGGTCTTCTTTCCGCTCTCATTCATTGCGAGAATCTTCTTCTCGAGAGAAACGTTGATATATGGACCTTTTTTAAGTGAACGACTCATAATTTCTTTTCGTTTTGAGTTAATTACTTCTTGTTAGCTCTTTCAATGATGTACTTATTTGAAAGCTTCTTAGGTGCACGAGTCTTGAGACCCTTAGCGTACAGACCCTTACGTGAACGTGGGTGACCACCTGACTGACGGCCCTCACCACCACCCATTGGGTGATCTACAGGGTTCATAACAACACCACGGTTGTGAGGACGCTGACCCAACCAGCGAGAGCGACCTGCCTTACCAGACTGCTCAAGAGCGTGGTCAGAGTTACCTACAGCACCAACAGTAGCCTTACAAGCACTCAGAATCTGGCGAGTTTCACCAGAAGGGAGCTTGATTACACAGTAACTGCCTTCACGAGAAGTCAACTGAGCGAAATTACCAGCCGAACGAACGAGGAGCGCACCCTGACCTGGGCGAAGCTCGATGTTGTGGATAACGGTACCTACAGGAATGTTTGCAAGTGGAAGACAGTTACCTACCTCAGGAACTGCTTCTGCACCAGACATAACCGTTGTACCCACCTTAAGTCCGTTTGGAGCAATAATGTAACGTTTTTCACCATCTGCGTAGAAAAGAAGCGCGATGCGAGCTGAACGGTTTGGATCATACTCGATTGTCTTTACTACAGCAGGAACACCATCCTTCTCACGCTTGAAGTCGATAAGACGATACTTCTTCTTGTGACCACCACCAATGTAGCGAACGGTCATCTTACCGGTGTTATTACGACCGCCGGTAGAACGCTTACCGTAAACGAGAGACTTCTCTGGCACGGATGCAGTAATATCCTCGAACGTGCCAATAACTTTGTGTCTTTGACCAGGGGTAACTGGCTTTAATTTACGTACTGCCATTTCTTATATTAAATATTGCTATAAAAATCAATTTCCTCGCCAGCCTTAAGAGTGACGATAGCTTTCTTGACGTCATTCTTCTGACCCTTGATAAGACCTGCCTTTGTATAACGAGCAGAACGCTTACCAGCGTAGTTCATTGTATTAACGTCCTCAACTGTAACATTGTAACGAGCTTCTATCTCAGCCTTGATCTGAAGCTTATTTGCCTCAGGCTTTACAAGGAAGCCATACTTTGCCTGTGCAGGCTTTGTGTATGAATAGACAGTCTTTTCCTTTTTGATTTCCTGTCCATTCTTCTTTACTGTATAGGAGATCTTCTCCTCAGTTGCACCCTTAGCCTCAGCACGATTAGCAGGAACTACGACTTTCTTATCTGCAGAAGACTTTTCGGTGACCTTTGTCATCTTTTCAGTAACAATAGGCTTAATGATAAATGTCATATTTTGTGTCTCCTATAAGTTTACTTTGTTAAAATCTCGTCGATTACCTGTACTGACTTCTCTGAAACAACAAGTACGTCTGCATTGAGCACCTTGTATGCATTGATGGTGTTTGCAGTCATAACCTCTGCCTTCTGGAGATTGCGTGCTGACAGATAAACATTCTTATTAACTTCTGGCACTACGAGAAGAACCTTCTTATCTGCAACGTTGAGATTCTTTACTACGTTCAGGAACTCCTTTGTCTTTGGAGCCTCGAATGAGAAATCCTCAACTACGATGATGCCGTTCTCCTGAGCCTTGTAAGAAAGAGCGCTCTTACGTGCAAGAGTCTTAACCTTCTTGTTGAGCTTGAAACGATAGTCGCGTGGCTTAGGACCGAATACACGGCCACCGCCTACGAGTACTGGAGAGTTGATATCACCACGACGTGCGCCGCCGCCGCCCTTCTGACGGCCAAGCTTACGTGTAGAACCAGACATCTCGCTGCGCTCCTTTGACTTTGCTGTACCCTGACGCTGGTTAGCGAGATACTGCTTAACGTCGAGGTAGAGAACGTGATCGTTTGGCTCGATTGCGTAGATCGCATCATTCAGGACAACCTTACGTCCGGTCTCCTGACCATTGATATTTAATACGCTAGCTTCCATTACTTCTGAATTAAGAGGGTTGAACCATTACATCCAGCTACAGAACCCTTAATGATAAGGAGATTGCTCTCTGGAATTACTTTTAACACACGAAGGTTCTGAGTGGTAACACGCTCGTTACCCATATGGCCACCCATACGCATACCCTTGAATACTTTTGCTGGATAAGAACAAGCACCGATAGAACCTGGCTTACGCAGACGGTCGTCCTGACCGTGTGTAGCCTGACCTACACCGCCGAAACCATGGCGCTTCACAACGCCCTGGAAACCCTTACCCTTTGAAGTACCAACAACGTCAACAAACTGAGCGTCATTGAAAATCTCCACAGAGATAGTGTCACCGAGGTTATACTCCTCGTCAAACTTGAACTCGGCCAAGTGCTTTTTAGGTGTTGTGCCTGCCTTCTTGAAGATACCCATCATAGGCTTTGTTGTGCGGCTCTCCTTTGCCTCTGCAAAGCCGAGCTGAACAGCCTTATAACCGTCCTTCTCGACGGTCTTAACCTGAGTAACAACACAAGGACCAGCTTCGATAACAGTGCACGGTATGTTCTTACCGTCGGCACTGAAAACGGATGTCATTCCGATTTTTCTTCCAATTAATCCTGGCATTTCAATTTAAATGTTTAAAAATATTGTTTTGTTAAATTTGTTTTTATTACACTCTGTTCTTGGAAGCGCTCCGTTTGCACACACACGAAAAAAGACCGCCCTAAAGCGTTCTTATTCAGCGAGTTGATAGATAAAACCGAGGTTTTTCCAGCGCAAATTTCGCCTTTCCGGGTGCAAAGGTACTAATAATTAATGAATTACGCAAATTTTTTACGAATTATTTTTTGCGAAAAAAGCAATCTATGCAAATTAAGACAAATAACGAGGATAAAATTCTGGCACTCACAATATCACATACATGATCACACATACAAAAAAGCGTCCCCACAAGGGAACGCCCTATATACTTACGCAAAAAATCATCTCAACTTCAAATCAGAATATCAAGCCTACAGAAAAAGCATGAGTGTTAGTGGTGATTTTACCTCCATACTTTTCTCCATAATAAGACTTCTCATACTTGAAATAATCCGTCAAATCTGGCGTGAAACGATATCCAAACACAAATTTGTTAGAAGCAACAAAGTTTACGCCAACATTCAGCCCTATCTGGAAAACGTTAGGTCCTTCATCTGTCCCAAGGTATTTCTTCAGATTCTTCTCGTTAAAAACACTATACCAATCAGATTCCCCCTTTTTCGTTTTTCCTTTTACAAGTCCCATCGCATTATACTTGAAATTGACACCCGCAAATGGAGCTATCGCAAACCCCTCAGACACAGGAACCCTATATGTGACATTAACTGGTACAGAAACATTGATAAGACTTATTGAATAGTCACAGTCCGATCCATAGTATTCCCCTTCTTCCGTACCAGAAGTGTAATTAACCTCACCTCCAAGTTCAAGAAACAACGGAAGAGATTTCCCGAGATTAATTCCTCGCGAATAGCCAACGTTAAAACCCATATGTCCCCAACTATCCACGTTTCCAACATACTCCTTCGCTACCTTGTCAGGAACGCCAATTCCGCTTAAATTACCTACACCAGTAACAAAAGATGCATAAATCTTGTTGTAACTTTCATTTTGAGCGAAACACGCAAATGAACAGCAAAGAATCGCTACAATAAATAATGTCTTTTTCATTGTTGTAAAAAAAATGCAGATAGGTCCCATACCATGCAAATTAATAGATTATAGATTAAGTGTTTTCCATAACAAAAAAAGCGTGGAGCCAATATCCATGCTCGCTCCACGTACCGAGGCCGTAGGAATTGCCCATTACAGTCGAAACGAGCAACTCTTGACCTCCACGCAGATATAAAGAGACACACCACGCCCTACCGCGAAACACTCACAATAGGGGCATGCGAATACTTCATACCCATGGACATCTATCGTTGCATAGTTCCTTGACTGTAATTAAAGTTTCCTACGCTTTCGGTACGTCAGAGAACAAGCGCATGATAAACGCCTTTTTCCATATGGTATCTTTAACGCAAATTCCTGCCACTGCAGGATTTTTTCAAACGTGTTTTTATTACTTCTAAAGTAATTTTACACATCTTCAACGTTAATGATGTTGCAAATTTATCAAAAAATATATAATATTCAAAATTTTTCTCGGATAAAATCAAAAAAAACATGCAAAAAAGAGCAAATTTAATGTATTCTGCATAAATTAGCAACATTTCTTAAACTCCTGATAGACTTTTTGAAGTGTATTTTTCATCATAGGTAAAACCGAGAAACAAAAAAATCCAGTCCGCAAAAACAGACTGGATTTTATCTATAAGTGTTTTCTAGAAACTACACCTTGATCTCTACCTCAACACCTGAAGGAAGCTCGAGCTTCATAAGTGCGTCGATAGTCTTTGTTGTAGAACTGTAGATGTCGATAAGGCGCTTGAAGTCTGAAAGCTGGAACTGCTCACGGCTCTTCTTGTTAACGAATGTAGAACGGTTAACGGTGAAGATACGCTTGTGAGTTGGAAGTGGAATTGGACCGCTTACGATAGCACCAGTAGCCTT
>Ga0310695_10009348_pt1 | contig 14762 bp, 8 predicted proteins | sample RumenRJG_04DNA_FD_203882 | JGI IMG/M metagenome (GOLD analysis project Ga0310695, IMG submission 203882) | Bovine rumen microbial communities from Lethbridge, Alberta, Canada - RJG_04 (v2) (version 2) | ecosystem: Host-associated > Mammals > Digestive system > Stomach > Rumen | place: Canada... | reverse complement strand
TCATCCCTCTTATCTGACGCCGAATGAGCAATATACGCACGTTTCGCTCTGGTGCATGGTCGGTTCGCCGCTTCTGATCGGATGCGACCTGACGACGATGGATGATTTCACAAAGAACCTGCTGATGAACGACGAAGTGATCGCAGTCAGCCAGGATCGCCTCGGCAAGACGGCTCGACGTATCCGACACGTTGACTCCGAAAGCGTCTGGGTTCGTCCGCTGACAGGCGGCTTCACGGCCGTGGCGTTTGTGAATCGTTCGCCAATCTCGCGCGAGATTCGCGTCTCATTTGAGGAGCTTGGATTGTCGGGGGAGTGCTGGGTGAAGGATCTGTGGAGGCAGAAATGCGAAGGCAAGCACTCCGGCTTCTATGTCGTGACAGTCCCGCCGCATGCGACAAAGCTCGTGAAGATGCGTCCGGTTGATTGCCCGAAGTGCGAGTGAGGAGGTTGATGTGATGGTGCTTTCTGTAATTATGGCATCCGCGTGGATATTTAAGTCCGCGCCGTTGGCGGTTGAGCCGTCGACGGGACGGGAAATTTCGTCCGAAGTGCACGAGTTGCGAGTGCCGTCTCGCGGTAGTTGCGGTTGGTGGGAGTCATCCGCAGCGGTCAAGCCGCACGGCGGTGTGCGTTTTCGCGCGACGGTCGAGATTGCGATGGACGACGCGAAGGATTACGTGCAGAACGACCTTTCGATGTTCGTTCGGTGGGATTTTCCGAAGGACAACAAGGACAGATCGAAGTCTGGCAATGGTGTCGACAAGGGCAAGTTCTATCAGCGTGATTTCATTGCCTACACGGACAAGGTTGAGAACGGGAAGATTGTCCGTACATTTGACGAGACGTATGCGGTGCCGGGCGAGTCGGATTCCGTCGCGATTGAGTTCATTGGCAAGTGGCATGCGATGACGGCGACGATCCGCGATGTGAAGGTTGAGAATGTCGAGCGGCCGACGCCGCGGCGGGTGCGGTGTGTGGTCGGAAATCCCTACGAGGCGACGGGGAACCGGATCATTGCCGCGCGGCGGAAAGCCGGAGAGACGATGACGGGCGAGAAGACGATGGCCGTGCAGCTCGCGCAGATTGAGATGTGCCTCACGAACATCTTTGCGCAGGTGGAGAAGCCGGATATCATCCTTTTCTCCGAATGTCTTGCGCAACAAGGTGCACCTGATCCGGCCTCCGTCGCCGAGCCGATTCCCGGCGGCCCTTCATGGAAGCTGGCCAAGAAGTATGCGACGAAATACTCCTGTAACATCGCAATGAATGTGAAGGAGCGCGAGTCGAACGGACAGTGCCACAATACGGTCTTCGTCTGTGACCGGCAGGGTAAGCTGGCCGGACTCTATCGCAAGGTGCATCTGACGAGCGGCGAGTATCAGCAGGGGCTTGTACCGGGTGACAGCTTCCCGGTCTTCGATCTCGACTTCGGGCGCGTCGGTGCGCTCGTCTGCTGGGACAACTGGTTCTCGGAATCCATCAAGATGGTGAAGCGCAACGCCGCGGAATTGCTGTTGTTCCCGTTGGCCGGATGCGCAATGGATCACGTCGAGACGGTCTTTCCGGCGCGGGCAATCGATGCGGGCATCCCGATCCTCGTCGCTATGCGGCAGGGGCATCTGCCGAATGGTATTATCGACCGGGATGGACAGTGGATCGCCAAGACCTTCGAGGACTGTGGCTTTGCGGTCGCCGACCTTGACCTCAATGAGCGCAAACGGACCTTCTGGTTGTCTGTCGGCGCGGGACAGGGCGATCCGTACGAACTCTACTACGACGAGAGCCGTCCCGAGGTCTACGAGAAGTTCGACTGGCGGCAGCCGAGGAAATAAAGAGGGGTTCTTGCCGATTCCGATAGGTTTTATTTCCTTTTGGGAGGCGTGAAGAGGGATATAATATGAACACTATGATTAATCGTCGTCAGTTTTTGGTTTCTGGAGGTGCCGCGGCGCTTGCGGCAGGTTGCTCCACCGGTAATGTGTGGTGCGGTACTCAATCGGTCAACCGCTCGACTTCCCGACCGCGCTTCCATATCTTTTCGAAGATGTTCCAGCCGCCGGTGACGAAATCGCCGGAGGAACTCTGCGACCTGATGTCCGGGGCGGGCTACGACGGCATCCAGTGGACGGTGCGGAAGGGCGGACATGCAACGCCGGAGAACGTCAAGACGAAACTGCCGCGGCTCGTGAAGATGTGCGAAGAGCGAGGACTCAAGTGCGAGTCGATCTGTACGGACATCACAGCCGATGCTGTTGGCGCTCCGGGTGTTTCGGCTGGGGCAGAGGAAACGCTTCGTGTCGCGGCGGATTGCGGCATCCACTCATTTCGTCCGGCGTACTACTTCTACGACGAAAAGACGGAGTCATTTCGTCAGTCGATGGAGCGCATTCGCGGTGGTTTCGGGAAGTTGGCAGACCTCTGTGGGAAGACGGGTGTCAAGGCGACCTATCAGAACCATTCGAGTTGGGGACCGAGCGTGTTCGGAGGCCTCGTCTGGGATGTCTATGAGTGCGTCAAGGACATCGATCCGGCGCTCATCGGTGTCGAGTACGATCCGATGCATGCGTTCTTCGAGACGAACCTTTCCTGGACGCACGGACTGGATCTGATTGCGCCGTGGATATCGTCCGTTGACCTCAAGGATTTTCATTATTGGCTTGATCCGAAGAATCCGAAGATGATGAAGAAGGCGATGGTTGCCGCGGGCGAGGGGATCGTGCCGTGGCAGGAAACGAAACGCCTGCTTGACCTTCATGGTGTCAGTCCGCTCTACATCGTCCATTTCGAATACGATTTCAACAAGACGAATCTGCCGAAGACCGTCAAGGACGAGCTTGATGTATTCAAACGTCTGTTTGCGTAAGGGGAAGTGATGGTTGAACGCAGAGATTTGATAAAGGCCATTCTGGCGGCTGGAGCCGCACCGTTTTTGCCGGGCTGCCTTTCGCCAAAGGGGTATGGTGCGAACGGCAAGGTCCGGCTTGCGGCTATCGGGTGTGGGGCGCAGGCCTGGTACGATATTCGCAAGTTCCGTGAACATGCGGACATCTGTGAAATCGTTGCCTTGTGTGACACGGACATCGGTGCGCCTCATACGCTTGAGGCAATCAGGGCGTTTCCTTCGGTGCCGAGGTTCCAGGGCTTCCGGCAGATGTTTGACAGGATGGCGGATGATATTGACGCTGTTCTTGTCGGGATTCCCGATCACTCCCATTTCTGTGCCCGTATGCATGCGATGCGGCTCGGGAAGGCCGTTTATGTCGAAAAGCCGCTGGCTCACTCGTTCCGTGAATGCGAACTTCTGATGCAGGCGGAAGAGAGGTGTGGAGTTGTCTGCCAGATGGGTAATCAGGGCCACAGCGGCGACAATTTCTACCAATACCGCGACTATACGGAGCGTGGCATTATCAAAGACGTCACCAAAGTCGTGTCACATATGAACATGCAGCGGCGTTGGCATAAGTGGAATGGCAGGGTGACGGGTTATCCGGCCGCTGAAAAGATGCCGCCGACGCTGGACTGGGAAACATGGCGTAGCTTTTCGCGGGTGCGAAAGCGGTGCCGGAGGGCTGGAATTTCAACGTTCAAAAAAACGGGTAAAGTCCAATTAAATACATCCAAGAAGGAGTGAATGTTATGTCAGTAAAGAGCTGTTGGTATGTCATGACTCCTGTGGCGATTCTGGCGGTGGCGAGCGCCAGTTTCGCTGCAGACGGGGATGGCTTTGAGGTCCCTGCATTTGAGTCTTGTACAAACAACGTTGAATCTGCCGCAACAGAGCAGTCTCCGGTCGTTGTTGACGCGGAGGGGCAGCTCTGGAAGACCGGGGAGGGGATGTGGAAGATTCCGTATGGCGCGCTGAGAGATGTTGCTGGCCTTTTTGGCGCATGGTCCGGGGAGGTGTCTGTCAAGCCCGGGTCTGTCACGGAGCCGTCGGCCGAGGTGCCGGCGTTCGTGACGCGGGACGCCTGGTTCTGGGTGGACGCCTCGGATCCGAATGAAGGTCATTTCGTTGCGGCGACTTCGGGTTCCGGCATCGCCACGTGGTTTGACCGGCGCGAGGCGACGCCGGCCAGCCCCAAGTATCTGCGGGCAGAAGCCAATACGCACTTTACGGCCGATGCGCCGACGCGTGTGACATCGGAAGCGACGGGAAACAGACAGGCGATGTGGTTCGGCGGTCTTGGTTCCGGTCAGCGCTACAACTGGGTTCAGCCGAACGGAATGGAAAACAGGAAGAAGGTGCTGCAGTGCTTTGCCGTTCATGGCGTCGTGGAGAGCTGGGGCAATCTGTTTGGTACGACGAATCAAGGGGCTGCGGCGTCCCTCACGATGAACCCGGCCTCGACGAAGGCGGCCTCCCTGACGGGGCCGTATTTCTGGAACAGCGAATGGGGAGAGGCGCTCAATGCGCGTGTTTACGTGGACGACACGCGCATCGATCCGCCGGTGACGACGGTCAAGACGGGGTTTCAGCTGATGGAGGTGCAGTTTCCGCGAAATCCGTCGCGCGGTTCCATGTCGGCCTTCTATTCAGATCGCAACCAGGTCTCTGGCGGTCTCTGCCAGGCCGGCGGCGACTATCTGTGTGAGGTCATCTGCTTTACCAATATCCTCTCCGAGGCAGACCGCCTGGCTGTGCGTACGTACCTGAAGCGCAAGTGGTTCCCGCAACGCGTGCACGTGCCCGAAGTCGTCGTGGGTGACGGCGCTTCCGTCGTCTACGACACGACGGACGGATCCTACGAGGCGAAGTCGGCGAAGATGCATGTCGTCGGCACGGGAATGGCCGTCAAGCGCGGGGCGGGCGAGTTTGTCGCCAACTATCGGGCGGATCGCGAAGCTGGCACGTCTCAGTCGTTCGCGGGTCCGCTTCTCATTGAGGCTGGCGTCGTGCGCATGGGCGAATCGATGCCGATTGCCGTTGAGGCCGGCGATCGGGTGACGGCATCGTCTGAAAAGACCTGGGGGCCGCGGGTGACGCGCGTCTCAGATGCGGCGTCCGACACGTTGGTCAAGGACGGTAACGAGGAGGTATTCGTTCGCGGCGTTCCGGATGGCGTCGCCAACCTTCAGGTCAAGGGTGGCACGCTGACGGTCCTGCCGAAACTTGATCAGCAGGGCAGTGCGCAGGACTATGGAAGCACGCCGGTCGATGTGTATGTACCGAACCATGATTTCGAGGAGGATGACGCGGAATTCAACGATGGCGGCAAGAATCTGAACGCCACCGGCGACTTCCACGGCTGGCGGACGGCGACGAGCTCAAACGCCTTCGTCTATGACTTCGACAACTGGACGGGGACAAAGCCCGGGTTTGCCAACGGTGACACGAAGTCCGTTCGTGGAATGGCTCGCGGGCGCTCTTCTTCCGCAATTCCGGTACCAAGCCCTATACGCTGGTGACGATTCCGACTGCTGGTGTCTATGAAGTGTCCTTGCGGTACACTAACCGCGGCAACTATCCTGAACGCTGTCTTTTTGATGTCGAACTGGCTGATGAAAACGGCGTTCGGAAGGTGTCCTTCGGCCGTGGTCGCCCAATGGATTCGGACAGCGGGAAGCGCAGCTTCCTTCCCTTTGCGGCGCGAGCTTATGTTGCGGAGGCCGGCACCTATCGGCTTCAGTTTGTCGCGGATAATTTCGGAACCAACGACCGCTGCGCGGCCATCGATGACATCCATTTGCGCCGCGTCGTCGGGCGGCACGAGAAGTCCTGGCCCGTGCCAAACGGCGATTTCGAGGGCGCGGACACGACTTACACAAAGGATACGAATCAAGGTGTCAAGACGGTCGCTGCCACGAATGATGTGGCGCTGGACGGGTGGACCTTCGCATCGCCGGCGGGCTGGGCGCTGATGCGTCCTGCGGCACACGTCGTCTTCCCGAACTCGAAGGGCCACTATACGGATGACGACGGCTACAACGATTCCCGCTATCCGTACGGCGGCATGGCCCAGGGGTATTTCTTCTCGTCGGGCACGATGTCGTGTACGGCGTTCCGGCCGCCGGCAGGGACGCATTATCTGCAGGCTGACATGGCCTATTACGGGAACTACCCCGGAACGATCGAAGCCAAGGTGACGATTGACGGGACGACGACGTCTCTGGGAACGCTGACTCCGACCGTCAAGCAGATGAAGGCTTTCGTGTTCCCGATGCCGTTCGTGGTTGACGGAGAGACGGATGTGTCGCTGGAACTGGTTTTCACTCGAAGCTCGAAGGCTGTGGCTCCGACGAAGGAGAACGCCTCCGACTCGGGCCTGTGGATTGATGACGTCGTGCTGGTTGAGACGCTTCCGACGAATGTGGCCGAGAAGGTCGTCAACGGTGGCGGCGAGACGACGGAGGCCTGGAAGGGAATTATGGGAAGCATTAATCCGACTCAGGCGTCAAACTTCAACTTTCATCGTTCCTATTCTGAGTCGTATTCGGTGTTTGGCGCGGATGCCGTCGATGGGGCGTATTTCATCTCCCTTGGCAATGGCGGCGGTGTCTATCAGACGATTCATTTCGATCCTGGTGTCTATCGGCTGTCGCTTTATGCGCATAGCCGCTGTGAGATGCGAATGGCGGCTCGCGACACGCTGCTGTTCGCTCGCCTGTCGCGCAACGGCGTGACGAACGAGCTGCTGCGCGCCCGCACGGACTGCACGAACTTTGTTGAGCGTGTGGCGGAATTCCGCGTTGCAGAAGCCGGTGATTACGATTTCGAGCTACGCGACGAGGACGGCGTGAGCGGGTCGAACACGATTCTTGACGGCGTGTCGATCCGTCCGGTGGGCGGAGCGCTCGACATGACGTCGCCGTTTCGCAGCGATGCGGTTGTTTCGGTCGACGCCGGTGCGCGGCTGAACCTGGACTTCGAGGGTGTGAGCTACATCAGCGAACTCCGTCTCGGCGGCCGCCGCATTTCCGGCATTGTGAATGCCCAGACCCATCCGGCGTACATTGGAGGGACCGGCAGCCTTTCCATTCCCAGAAAGGGGATGGTTTTCATTTTCCGATAAGAGGGAGGTACCGCATGTTTTTCAGAGAGGCAATCCGCGCTGTCGTTTGCGGTTTTCTGATAATAGGCTCCTCTCGGGCGCTTGCCGTGCCTCTGTCGGGGCTGAAGTGGACGGCGCTGTCGCCACAGGCGGAGGTTGAGGGGGCGATGTTGCGCTGTGACGTACCGGACGCCCTGGCGGCTGTCAACGGTCTCGTTCAGGCGCACGTACGCATTCCAGACGAGGCCATCGGCCGTGCGGTCCGTCTCCGCGTCAAGACGATGGGCGGCGTCATCACACGGCGGGCGCGTCCGAGCGGCGGCTTTCGCCTCATGCTTGACTATACCGATCTCCTGACGCTCAAGTCGCGATGGATGAACGCCCGGTTTCCGTCGGACACATTGCAACCGGGAGTCGTCGAGGGAGTCTACGATCTTCGTGAGGCGCAGGTCGGCGATGCGACGGTGACGTTGGGGCTTGAACGGTCGGCCGGTCATGTCGCCTTTGACCTGTCAACCCTGGAGATGGAGGTCATCGACCTTGAATCGGCAGACGATCCCGCTGTCCGTGCTCGCCGTCTGCGCAGGATCGAGGAGCGTCGCGAGTTTCTGGCGAAATCTGCGGCATTGCCGGTTCCGGAAGGCGTTGCAGGCGACCCCGAGTCGCTGGAAGGGGCTTTGCGCCTTGAAAGCGCCTTTCGTCTGCGCATCTGCCTGAACGGACTCTGGCGTTCGCGCCCCGTCGAGGTTGATGATGTTGGGGAAAAGGTTCCTGCGGCTTATTGGGGCTGGTTCAAGGTGCCGGCAGTCCTGGCGACTGCGCAGCAACGTCCGGTTGATGCGCCAGCCGTCCGAGCGCTTCGCCTGAAGCCGCGCCGCGAGGAGGTTTGGTATCGGCGGACGTTCGCGATGCCACGCGAAGCGGCGGACCGTCGCGTGTCGATTGTCTTTGAAATGGTTTCGACCCGTGTGCGTGTCTTTGTCGACGGCATGGCAGCCGGCGAGGTGTCGTTCCCCATGGGAGAGGTGGACATCACGAAGTTCGTTCGCCCGGGCGAGCGACAGACGCTGGCCCTGTACGTAACGGCCTATCCGGCAGATCCGCTCACTCAGTCGTACAACGCTCCCGACCGCTCTGCCGAAGTGACGAAGACGAAGATTAACCAGCCCGGCGTAACGGGCGATGTCTGGCTGGATATCTCGCCGAAGGATGTCCGGCTGGAGGCGCCGTTTGTCGAGACATCTGTTCGGCAACGCGCCGTCACGTTTGTCGCCCGTGCCGTGAAAGCACCGAAGGAATTGCGCCTTAGAGCGAAGGTCGAAGGATGCGGCGCATCCCGTACGTTCGTTTCGGAGTTGCTGACGCCTGCGGCGGACGGCTCTGTCCGTTTCACGGCGCTGTGGCCGGACGTCAGGCTCTGGGACTGTGATGCCGGCGGCAATCTCTACACCTGTCGTCTGTCGGCAGAGGACGTGTCCGGCCGGTTGTTGGACGAGACGGTGCCGTTTCGTTTCGGCTTCCGCGACGTGAAGATCGAAGGTCGGAACCTGCTTGTCAACGGCAAGCCCGTCCATCTCCTGGCCCAGCACTGTCCGTTACCAGTGAGCAGTGCGGCGGCCTGCAACCGTCAGACGGCCCGCGAGTACGTGCGCCGTGTGCGCGAGACTGGCGTCAATTTTGTCATAGGCGGCAATTATTGTTTTGCAGAAGGCAAGTTGTCAAACATCGAAAGCATTCTCTCTGTCTTTGACGAGGAGGGCCTTTACTATTCGTTTTCGATGCCGCATTTCAAGGACTTCACCGGCGGCGGCCCATTTCGCAACGCGGACGAGAAGGCCCGCTATCGGGAGCTTGTCGAGAAGGTCGTCTGTCTGGCGCGGAATCATCCTTGCGTCATCACTTATGCGACGAGCCACAACCGCACGGGATACATCGGCGGACAGCATCCGCTGAACCTTGACGGACGATATGAGGTGCCGGAGAGCCAGGCTTGGCAACGGAAGGTCCGCGCGACGGCCCTTGCCTGCGGTGACATCATCTCGGCATGCGATCCGACGCGTCCCGTCTATCATCATGAATCGGGCAACCTGGGGGCTTTCCACACGTCCAACACGTATCTCAACTGGGTGCCTGTCCAGGAGCGCGGGGAGTGGGTGGCGGACTGGGCGTCCCGTGGCGTGAAGCCGCTCATGTTCGTCGAGTGGGGGTCGCCGCATGTCGCGAGTTGGAGTTCAAATCGAGAGAAGAACCTCTTCATCTGGACGAAACCGGCGTTCCAGTCTCTCTGGGGCAGCGAATACGCCGCAGCCTTCAGGGGTGATGCGGCTTATGCGGCGACGGCGGCGGAACGGGCGTGTCTTGCGCAGGAGGAGGCGCTTTGGTCGACCGGCAAGCCGTTCCTCTACAAGGACCTTTCGCCGCTCTTCTACAGGTGTACGGACAATTTCCAGGGGATTCAGGCGCTCTACTCGTCCGAGAATCTCCGTGTGCATCGCGCCTACGGCGTGACGATGGAACTGCCGTGGGACCAGAACCAGCGCTATGACCGCGTTGTCGAGCGGGCTCCGTATGACAATGCCGCGCGTTTTGAGAACCTCAAGACCCCCGGTCTGGTCTGCGATCGGTTCGTACCGCAGGAGGCCTACGCCTATGAGACCGGTCCTGCGTCGGATTGGAGGCGCAATGTCTGTGGCGACACCTTTGCGCGTTGGTGGCGTCCGTTCATTGGCTGGATTGGCGGCAGTTCGAATTTCACGGATCGCAGCCACATCGTGCGGCCCGGTTCGTTGGTTTCGCGTCAGCTCGTGTTCACGAATGACCGTCGCCACGATGTCGATGTTGCCTGGCGCGTTCGTTTGGCAGGTCCGGAAGGTTCGGTTGTTGGCGCGACGAATGGCGTCACGCGCGTGGTGTCCGGCACGACGCGGTTTGTGCCGCTTTCCTTGAGAATGCCACAGACGCCCGGTCCTGCGGAGCTTGTCGCCGCGTTTCGCGTCGAAGGCGCGGACGAGCCCGGGGACGCCGTGACGCTGGAGATTCTGCCCGAGACCGTCACCCGGTCGGCAGTTCCGCTGTTCGTCTACGATCCGAAGGGTCTGACGCGCAAACTCTTCGACAGGATGTCCGTTCCCTATTCAACGACAAACCTGAAGACTGCACCGGAGGTTTCCGCAGCGCTTGTCATCGGCCGCGAGGCGCTGACGCGGGCGGACATGAACTGCGTCATCCGTCCTTTTGCGCAACGCGGCGGAAGAGTCCTCGTTTTCGAACAAACGCAGGAGACGCTCGAAGACCTTGGTTTTCGTGTGCAGACATATGGTCTGCGCCGCGTCTTTCCACGCTATCGTGACAAGCGGTACGGACTGCTTCGCGCGGAGCTGCTGAAGGACTGGGCGGGCGAGGCGACCCTTGTGCCCCCGTACTTTGAACGCGGCGACGCCTTGGCGGAGTATGATTACACGGACGTGCCGTGGGCGGGCTTCATGAATCGCCATGCCTGGCGGTGCCGCAATCGCGGCAACGTGGCGACGGTCTTGCCGGAAAAACCCTCGCGCGGAGACTGGAAGTCCCTGTGCGACGGAGGTTTCGACCTGCAGTATTCGCCGCTTCTGGAGCAGCGCGTCGGTGCGGGAACGATCACCTTCTGCCAACTGGACGTGACCGCACGCACGGTCGTCGAGCCGATGGCGGAGGAGATCGTGCGTGCGCTTGTGGCGGGCTGCGGGCCGCAGCCGCATGTCCGGACACCGGCGAAGGCGCTTGGAGGAGAGGCGATCCGCGCCTTGCGCAATCATCGCGTCTGGCAGAAGCAGGAGCCCGAATTCTCAGGGAAGTCGCTCTTCGTCATTTCGCACGGCGCCGTCAAGCCAGACGACTTTGACGCAAAGGTCAAGGCCGGCGCCAAGGTGCTGTTGCTCGGACTTGATGCCGATGAGGTGCGTGCGTGGTCGCCCGTTCCGTTGTCCGTCGTCTCGACGAACGGTTGCTTCTATTCGCGCATCGAGCGGCTGCCGCCGGAACTGGACGGACTGTCGAACGGCGACTGGGCTTGGCATGGTGCGCAGTCTTTTGCCGCGTTCACGGAACCGGCGGCGGACGGGAACGCGGCGCTGCGCGTCGTCCGTCACGGAAAGGGTGTGTTGGTCTTCTGGCAGGTGCCGCCGTGGCTCCTCGACGACCGGGCGAAGCCGTACTTGCGCACGTCTCGCCGGCGGGCCGAGGCAATGCTGGCGCGGCTCCTTGCGAATCTTGGCTTCACGACGGACGAGGTCGGTGTTCATTACGCCGATGCACCGGTTGCCGAAGACGATCCGTATCGTTTTGAGCGTTGGTAAAGGACAGGGCAAGAGATGAGGGAAAAGACAATCGTGCTGGCGGGAATGTGTGTTCTTGTGACATTGGAGTCGATTTCCGCGCCGGATGCTGCCTTGTTGCGCCGGAAGGCGGATGATGCTTGGGTGCAGCTTACGAAGAATGTCCTTCATCCCAAGACGGGTATCCTGTCCGACGGCATTGCGCCGGAGGAGGAGAAGCCAGGGCTTCGGTGCGACCGCTATTATCCGACACCGGCCGAGATCGCGAAGCAGTTCCCCAATCCGGCCGGATGGGGAACGGCGATGGAGGACGGTGTCCTGCATACGGTGCCGATGCTTCTTGCCGCATTGGCGCGCTACCGCGTGCTGGGTGACGAGGAGACGGCGGCCGTCGCGCGTCACATCTTTGCCGGCCTCAAGCGGTGCGTCGAGGTGCCGGGTAACGGCTTCCTTGCCCGCAACATCTCGCCCTTCGACATGAAGAGCTTCTACTGGAACTGCTCGCGCGACCAATACACGCAGTGGATTTACGGAATGTGGCGCTATTACAAGTCTCCACTCGCAACGGCGCAGGACAAGGCTGATATCGCGCGTCTGACGAAGATGGTCGCGATCTACCACGAGAAGCATGTCACGCCGGAAACGGACTACAATTCCGTGCGCTATGACGGGCACCCCGCCATCTTCTGTCGCATGTGGGTGGAGGATCCGTACAAGAAACCGACCGTGACGAAAAAGCAGGGGGGGAGCGTTGACGGCCTGTGTGCGCACGAAGTGCTGCGCTTGCACGAGATATACCTGGCGACCTGGGCGATGACGGGCGAACGTCATTGGAAGGATCTCTACGACGGCATCATTGAGGGCGGTTTGCACGTCGCAGCGCTGCCGTTGCGCGAGAACCTGGCGGGTTTCACGAGCTTTCAGATGCAGCTTTCGCAACGGCTCCTCTGGGAGGAAGATCCAGATCCCGTACACAAGGCGAAACTGCTCGAGCTGCTGATACGTGGTGCCGGCTGTGCGGCACATTCCTTCGATCTTACGGAGCAGAAGCTGAAGGAACTCAAGGGCGACGTGTCCGCGCCGATGATCAACTGGCGCCTGCAGAAGATGACCTACATGAACGCGAGCTGGTTCTGCACGAACGACTTCATCGGCGGCTATGCGTATCTGCTGCCTGATTTTCCGCTGGCCTACGGCGCGGCGTACGAGGCGGTGCGCGAGTTTGGCGAGGGCATGTGCGACCGCTTTTTGGTGCCGGGCTGCAAGCCGGATGCGGCGCTTGACGCGCGGTTCGACGACCTGATGACGCGCATTGACTTCCGTACGCACTGCTCGGCAGGTGCCGTCTATCCGCTCCTGGCCTACTGGTGGAGGATTTCTCCAGAATGAAAACCCAGTATTGCCTGATGGCGTTCGTCTTTGTTTTTGCCTGGCGTGGCGAATGCGCTCGTTACGTTCTCAGCATCGAATCCGTGGCTGGATTGCCAAAAGTCGGATATCCGGGCCCGAAGCCCTTTCGTGGCGCCGACGAGCTGATCGTCACTGCGGATCCGCCGTTGATGGGAGATGTGACATTGACGTTGACGGAAGGTCGAAGAGTCGGGAAACCGCTCTCGTTTGTTACGCGCGGCGGGAGCGAGATGCGTTTTCGTACGGCGCTTGACCCGATGGGTTGGTACCGCTTCTCCGCGATTGACGGGATGGGTCCGTCACGGCGCTGGACGATGAAAGGCGTCTTCCGGCAAACTGCCGCTGCGGCTGCGCGGCTCGGTGTCGAGACGGGCAATCCGCTGCATGTCACGTGCGGATCCGACGAGCCGGTCGTACTGACACTGCATAATCCCTCCGACTGTCCGCTTGCCTGGAAAGGCGTTCTTGAGGTCCGTGATTTTTGGGAGCAGGGTTTCGAGCTGCCATTTGATCGAACGGTTGGCGCGGGAGAGACGGTCCGGCTTCCGCTGTCACGAGAATTGAAAAAGGGGTATTGGCATGTGCTCGCGTGTCTGACGGGCGATGACGGAAGAGTGTCGACAAACGAGACGAGCTTCGCCGTTCTCGACCGACATGTGGTCACGCCGTATGTCCCTTATGGGACGTTCCGCATGGGCATCAATTATCACCTGTCTAGTTATGACGAACAGGACAAGGCGTTGACGCTTGAAGCGTTGACGGCGTGTGGGGCCAAGCTCGTCCGGTGCGACATCACGGTTCGGTTTAGTTATGTGTGCGCCAGGGGACCTAGTATGTATTGCGTCAAGGGGGAAAGTGAAAAAGCTTTGCATGGAAGTGAAAGCGGGTACTAGCGCGGATGTATCCATCCGCGCTCTGCGGGGTTCAGGGGGACTCAAGTCCCCCTGATGAGGGCTGGGGCAAAGCCCCAGAGCTGCCGTGGATTCAGGCGCGCGCCGACGGTGAGCGGAACCGGGCGCGCGCCGCTCATTGCGTCAGTTTGACTTGGCTTCTAATGGCGTTGCGCCGCCTGGTGTCGCGGGCTCGGGCAACGAGCCGTACACGAGCTTCGCCTGCGCGGATGCGAACTGTCCGCGCGTTCCGAATCCGAGCTCATGCATTCGCGCCGCGCCTATCTCCCTGTGAAGCCCGACCATCTTGCGCTTGAAGAACGCCTCGCCGTCGCGGTTCGGCGTCGGGTCTCCGCGCATGATGTGGAAGGCGTAGAGGACCAGCTTGTGTCCGATTGCGCAGACGACCTTGTTCCGCGGCTTGCCGCGGTTGATCATCGACCACCCCCACTTGCCGAGCTTTGAGCCCGCGCAGCTCGCGAGAACAGTCTGCCCGGCCTCCGTGAAGAAGTGCTTGACGTCGTCGCGCCCCTCTCCGTCGAGAGGCTTGCCGGTCCCGCCGCGCCGCCTTGCCGCCTCTTCCTCACTGCCGCTGGTGTCGACGATCGGGGAGAAGCCGCAGTAGGCCGCGAGCTTCGAAGCCTCCGAGAAGCGCCTGACGTCCTCGACTGCCGCCGAGAGGGCGAATGCTCCCTTGTAGTTCACGCCCTGCAGCTGCATGAGGCGCAGCATGTCCGGTTTGGAGAGCGCGGTCTCCGCCATCCTGTGCGAGAGAGCCTTCTTGCGCTTGAGCAGCCGCTCGTAGTCTTCGAGCAGCGTCTCAAGCTGTTCCCTGGCGAATCCGCCGATTCCGGTCTCCTCGATCGTCTTGCGCAGGGACTCCACCTTCGCGCAGGAACTTCGCCCGGGAAGGGCGTATCCCTTCCTGCAGCAGACGCTCCAGATCCTGTTCGACGTTCGCGTGAGCTCCTTCACCGTGTCGCGGTAGGCGAACATGACGTCCCGGTGCTCGGCGTACTCGTCCGACGGAGTCCACACGAAGTCCCTGACGTCGCCCTTGATGTAGGCGAGCGCCAGGTTCCTGGCGTCCTGGATGTCGCAGACCTTGCGCTTGCGCTCCTTGTCGGCGATGATGTCGGACCGGACGACCTCCGCCC
>Ga0310695_10009347_pt1 | contig 14762 bp, 10 predicted proteins | sample RumenRJG_04DNA_FD_203882 | JGI IMG/M metagenome (GOLD analysis project Ga0310695, IMG submission 203882) | Bovine rumen microbial communities from Lethbridge, Alberta, Canada - RJG_04 (v2) (version 2) | ecosystem: Host-associated > Mammals > Digestive system > Stomach > Rumen | place: Canada... | reverse complement strand
GTATAAGTATGGGGACAGAACGTTAATCACGGTGTACAATCACCAACTAAAAATCGGCCTTATTCCATACTTAGATGTCAAATCGAGTGCAAAGATAATAAAAATAATTTAAATATACAACTAAAAAATCAATATAATATGAGCAACACACTCGATAAACATTTGTATGATAGTAGAAAGGAATTTTCTATTATTGCATTAACCGGAATAATGGGTAGCGGGTATAAAGAGTTGATAGAGATTATGCGGATGTCATGGGAAGAACTCCGCCCTTTACTCCGTAATCCTGAACATCTTTACTCTCCGGATTTTGATAAGGCAGAGTTGAAAGATATTAATAATAGCAATAAAGATGCGAATTATGAGGCTATCTCATATTTGATGAACAATAGAAAATATACCATATGCTACAAGTACATGGAAGCCCACTACACGAGCCCATATGAAGTAGTGAAATACAATAAAGTATTGTGGTTATACTCATTAAAGAAGTTGTGCCAAAAGGAACAATATTCTTTGGAGTTATTTAAGGAGGATATACATAATATACTAAAGGATAAGTATGCTCCTCATAGAACATCATACGAAGATGATGAAGTAGAGGATACTACTTATACCGAGTTATGCAATGCCCGTAAACAAAATAACCAATTGTCCTATTTAGATTATTGGGATAAGATAAATGCAGTTATAGAAAATGCTTTATGGGAAAGTGTATTTGCTGAAATCATGAGTCTTCCTGATATTATTTCAGAAAGTCGATTGTCATCTGAGGATAAGAAGAAATTACATTCAATTTTCTTTGGTCAAAGTGCATTTGTGGTATGGTATAATAGAGTAAATACTGAGTTGATTAAATTAGATTATTATTGTAGTTGCTTCTTATATCATCGTTTAGGAACATGCATTAGAGCCACAGGCAATCCATTAACGCAAACGGAAGGAAATAGGGAATTCTTCAAGAAAAATGAATATTTATTTGATATAGTAAAACTATTAGTAACCATTATTAAAATTCATCATAAAGAAATAGGTGATAATCCCTGTCGGATTTGTATTGATGCTCTCCATAATTCACTTGAAGCAAGATATCTTCAAGAGCGGTTTACAGCTTTCTATTTTATGGCGGTGAATAATGCGAACTATAAAAATTATATTGAGAATGTCATCCAGGAAAAGATGTGCAATAATGGTGAATATACGGTAGAGAGAGATAAAGATTATTTAGATACAATAGTTAAAAATACACTTTTATTAGGAGCGACAGAGGCAAAGTCTGGAATAAAAGATGAAGAATTAGCTGTCCCTGATTTAGAAAATTGTGTGGCTAGTGCTGAAATTCACCTAGGTTATATCCCCACGCCAACTACTATCCAAAAACTAAATATCGACGGAAGAGGGAAAGAGGATGCTGAAAGCGATTTGAAGCATATAGGATTTTATTATCTTGCAGAACAATGGATGAAATATGCTTGTTTGATACAACGTCCGGGGTTAATAACACCAAGTACAGATGAAAGATGTATGGAAATCGCTCATACAGCTAAGTTTAACTCTGGATGTATTTCTCGTCAAGTTGGGGCTGTTATTACAAATAAGTTCGGCTCGATAAGGACTATCGGTTGGAATGATGCTCCATATGGTCAGGTTCCATGTGCGTACAGAGATTTACGAGACTTGATTAATGGGAGAGAGCAGAATAAACCAAACAAATTGCCCTATTTATATAGTGAGTTTGAAAGTGAAAACTCTTCTGATGTGTGCCTTTATAAGGAAAAATGTTTTAAGCAAAAGATAAATGAAATATATGGGGAGAAGATAGATGCAATTTCTATGGAAGCAATGAAAGGCATGCCGTTCCCATTCTGTTTCAAAGAATATCACACCACATGGTTAGAGAAAGAGAAAGGTAATCAATTCCATCAACGTGCCATTCATGCAGAAGAAAATGCGATGATGCAGATGGTAAAGTATGGTGGTGAGGCCTTGAATGGGGGAGTTATATATGTTACTGCGAGTCCGTGTGAGATTTGTAGTAAAAAGTTATATCAAATTGGAGTGCGCAAAATAGTATATATTGATCCATATCCAGGAATCGCTCGTAAACAAATAATCGCAAATGGCTATCGAAAGCCTGAACTTGTAAATTATTTAGGAGCATATGGAGCTACATATTATAAATTATTTACGCCATTCATCTCATATAAAGATGAAATCCACTTGAGATTAAAAAGGTATAATATAAATTGGAAGAATTAACAAACTAAAAATATAAAACATCATGAAAAAATTTAAACTTTTTAAATCTGGTTTCTGTGAGAAACTGAAATTATTATTAATCCCTATCGGACTATTGATAGGAAGTTTCACTATGCCAGCGTGGGGGACGGAATGGTATTCGCACAACAATGCATCTACGATCTGGTTTAATGACTATACTACGGATTGGGTATCAGATCCGAGTAGTAATGGTATAGCGTTCTTAATGGGACGAGATAACGATTATGGGGGTCAGCCAATTGGTTCTCGGGCATATAGGATGACCCATATCGCTCATACAAAGTTATGGTATTGTGATGTTCCCAAATGGGGTAATGACAAATCCAATGAAAGTATGTACCAATTTATTGCATTCAGATTTGTTTCAGGAACAACAGGATGGGACGATTGGCAAGGTGGCTGGGATAATCGTGTGACTGGACGAGCCCAGTATGGATCTAATACAAAGTACGCGATGACCTATAATCATAATATTACAGGTAGAACGCATTTTTATACACCGTCTTCTTCGTCTGCGAACACGGCAATGTCAGTTTGTAATGCTTGCTTTGATAGTGAGAAAAAGTTTACAGCATATCTACGTGTGAATATTGATGAAGAGAGAGATGGTACATATGATGGAGTTGTTAGTGGTGATACTCCATGGGGACACGGCCTTACATTTGATTTCACAGGTACTTATATGAATTCAGGAAATAAAACTTCCGGTCAAAGTACTATATATGGACTTGAAAAGAATTATTGGCTAGATGGTGAAACAAAAACGTGGGGATACGGAGGAGTTCCTATTACTGGTGAAGTTACATTTGAACTTAAGACAATTGCTACTGGTTTCGAAGTAGCCGGTTGGGCTTATAGCGAAAGTGCAACGAGTCCTGCTTATACACCAGAGGATCCTACAGATGTGACATTTCAAGTGCTTGGCACCACAAGTTATGTGGCATTTATTCGTCGTAAATCATATACAATTACGCTCAATGATAATGGAGGAAGCGGCGGTAGTGGAAGCAAAACTGTTAAATATGACCGTTCAGCTAATATGACCACGAGTGTATCAGTGCCATCCAAAACTGGTTATGATTTCCAAGGTTATTATACCGGTCAAGATGGAACAGGTAGCATGGTTATCAATGCGAGTGGTGTTTGGCAGAAGAATGTGACCAATTACACAGGAACAGACGGTAGTAGCAATCCTAAGTGGATACGTGACGATGGTGCCACTTTGTATGCTAAATGGACGCAAACTGTAGATTTACATGATAATCACGGAGGTTCGAATAATGGTTCTATTTCTGCTATCTATAATGGCGTAATGAGCAATAAGAGTGTGCCTACCTATACAGACCACACTTTGGATTTAGGCTACTATGCAGAAACGGGTTGTTCCAATATAGTAATGAACCTTGATGGAACTCTTGTGGCAAGTGTGACCGTAAGTGGAACGAAGTGGACTAGTAGTGACAGCAAGTGGATTCATAATGGAGGTTCTACTCTCTATGCACACTGGAAAGTGAATGCACCGAGTTCTATTACTTGTACGGACAATGTGGTAACTATTGCAGTCCCCACGGACGCGACGGTTCACTACACTACAAATGGAACAACTCCTACAGCAAGCAGTCCGACATATGATCCATCGGACAAACCGGTTATTACCTCATCAGGTATTACGGTCAAGGCGATAGCGGTGCAAAGCGGTTGTACCAATTCGGAAGTGACTTCACAAGCGGTAACTTATACGCCGGTTTATACTGTAACGCATACTTTGTCAAATGCATCGAAATCAAGTGGAGAGACCTCTGTATTGGAGAACAAGGCATATACAGCGGTATATGAGGATGCTACAGGTTATGACTTACCGGATAATATCACTGTGACGGTAGGTAGTACTCCTCTTACCTTAACAACGGACTATACTTGGAATCAAGGGACGGGTACACTGAGCATTTTAGCAAACAGGATAACAGGTAATGTGGTTATTACTATTAATGGTGTGGCTGAGACGTATGATGGAGCCATTGAAGGCAATGAAGGTAGTGACGGAGGATATACTGCTACCTATGATTTGACATCAATAGATATTACTACTGAACCTGAAAGATTAGGATTTGATGTTGAGGGATACTATATTGATGAAGATCTTGTATATCGCATCGCATATCCTAATGGTAGTTTGGTAGAATCATCATATAAAAACACAACTCCAATAGTTGCTGATCATAAGTGGATGTACACTGGAAATGTTCCTGCAATTGGTGAGGCCCCGACAATTTACACCAAATGGACCGCACATAAATATACCGTTTATCTGGATCAAGAAGGCGGATCCGGAGGTTCGGAGTACTTCAAAGTAGAAATGAATACGGCAGGCTATGAATTTGGTGATGGTAAAGATGCAACTATGACCTTGCCGTCTAAAACAGGTTATGATTTTACTGGATATTATACGGCAGCTTCTGACGGAACACAAGTATTTGACGAGTATGGTAACGCTATTAATAATACCACTGGTTATGTTGGTGCAAACGCTAAGTGGGCTTGTACGACTGATAATATTACTCTCCATGCTCAGTGGGAAGCCAAGACTTATGACATTACATTGAACGATAGAGGAGCAACAACTGCAGGAATAGATGAAGTGACTGCTACCTATAATTCGGAGGATCTTTCTGCTTCTATCACGAATCCTGCGAAGTGGGGTAGTACGTTTGGCGGATGGGCCGTTAACTCCAATGGAACCGGAACTATCGTTATTGGAACTGATGGCAAATTGGTTAAAGATGTTGCCGGTTATACTGATGCTAGCGGAAATTGGAAACACGATGGAAATGTAAATCTTTACGCTGTATGGACTCCTAATGAACAGTTGTACTGGATTCCTGGAGCCAATAGTAGTGATAAAGATGGTGCTGCTGACGGAGCAATTGAGTTCACTTCGGCAGGTGACGGTAAATACTATGTGACGATAGATACCGACGAGGATGTTGTCTTCCACCTAGGTGACGGTGAAAATGCCGGAGGACCTTCAAGCAATACTAACTTTACATTAGCTACCAGTTCTTGCGGACTCAACTCCAATGCCAATACCTTCACCTACAATGGAGATACGAAGCAGACTGTTGTTTATGTGCTTGATCTCAATGCTGTGACTTTGGCCTTTGAGCACCTTGTTATTTACAAGCCGGGCGAGGATGAGTACGATCTGCATACTGCTATTGGCGCAGTAGATGGATTTAGCGGAACGATATATGGTCAATTCGAATATCGTCAGCGCGTGGATGGTTTAAATAAATGGAGTACTTTGTACTTGCCATACAAGCCGACCTTAGTGCAAGCATGGGGCGGAACGTCGTATCATAACTTGTATCCATGCCATCGTCTTGAAGCAGATGGTCCTCTCTATCAAGGATATTATGTCATCCGTACTCCGGGTCAGACAACTAATCTGCCTATCAAGGATTTCAAGCAGTGGAATGATCCTACATCTTATTCAGGGTGGACACCGGAAGCAAATACTCCTTATATTATTATGTGGCAACTTGATTGGTTCAGAGGTAAATATATCTCGTTCTGGGGTAATGGAGGTGATACCGGTGTGACATTTGGTTCATCCTTCGTTCCAGGAGCTGCTCCGACCGCTGATGGCGTAGTCAATGTGCTGGGTAACGGCACGATGGTTACCGGTTACGTTGCCGGCGCATATGTCCTTGCAGAGGAGTATGGTGATGGTGCGTGGTTGCGTGGTGCAGAAGTAACGGATGAGAGTACGGTAGGACCGTTTGAGTGCTACATTCGTGCTAATGCAGAAACTACCGGCAAGACTCTTGTTATCAAACGTCGTACAGGAGATGATACCACTACCGGTTGGGATGAGATTCTCAATTATGAGACCAAAGAGGTGATAACGGTATATACTATCTCCGGTCTCCGTGTTGCACAATACAAGGACTGCTCGTTTGAAGAGGCAGGTCGTCGTATGAACGCAGAACTGAGCGAAGGTATTTATATCTTAAATGCAGGTAATGAAAGTGTTAAATTAATTATAAGATAATAAAGATGAAAAAGATTTTAGGAATAATGGTTTTTGTGCTCGGCATAGCAGGTTATGCCGCAGCACAATCCTTCCAACAGGCGGTTGCACCTACGGTAAACATGCAGTCGGTGAATAACTCATCGATGATGATGTCGGGAAGTTCATACTCTTCTCCTATTCAAGAAGTAGGAGCCTATTCGCCGGTAGGGCCTCACAAAGCAAAAAAGGATGGCGATGATTTCCCTGTTTTGGATCCTACCCAAACAGGAGATGACCCGAATAACCCTCAGTACGGTCCGGTGGGCGATGCGTTGATTCCGTTGATGCTTTGCGCAGGCGCGTACCTTATAATACGGGCGCGTAGGAGAATGGTTCGCTCAAAGGTGAGCGAAAAAGGAATGAAGAAGTAGGCCGAAAGGCTTCATCCCAAACTCTCCGAAAGGGGAGGTATATTTCATAATATTTTTATATCCGGTCCCTGCCACGCGTGAGCGCCGCAGGGACATTTTTGTGCAAAAATTTTTGTGTATGTATATCTGCGTAACTACTCATATTTTAGTACTTAATGCAAAAAAATGCCTTAAATACTCATATTTTGTTACTTAAATTTGCATATGTCAAAATTTTTTTGTACCTTTGCAGCGGAAATCAAAAAGTTGTACTATGATAGAAGCACTTAAGACTCCTTTATCGGTAGCGCAAGAGATAGCCGGACGCGTCAAACAACGCCGTACATCTATGCGGTTAACCCAAGCCGAATTAGCCAAGAAAGCCGGATTGGCGTTATCCACCTATCGCCGCTTTGAGCAGAAAGGTGAGATTGCTTTAAGCGGTTTGTTGCAAATCGCGTTTGCATTGGATTGTATGCGTGATTTTGACGCGCTCTTTGCCGGATCCTCATGGGCAACGATGGATGAAATGTTAGCGCAAACCAAACCCGTAAAACGAGTTCGTCATGATTGATGTTCAGCAAATAGAAGTATGGATGCATGGACGTCAGGTGGGGCGTTTGGCATTGACGCCGCAACGACCGCAGACTTGTGCGTTCGAATATACGGCGGAGTGGTTGAAAGACGGATTCAGCATCTCGCCTTTTGAATTGCCGCTTACACCGGGCCTAAAGATTGCGCCCTATAAGCCTTTTGACGGGCATTTCGGTGTCTTTTCTGATAGTCTTCCGGATGGCTGGGGGCAACTGATCTTACATCGCCATCTGGCGCAACAAGGTATTAATAGTCTGTCGCTTAATCCGCTGCAACAGCTCTGTTTGGTTGGCAGTAACGGTCGTGGCGCGTTGGAGTATAGACCGGATGAGAGCATCCGAAATACGCAGGAATATATGGATTTGGCGCAGATAGCGGATGAGTCGTTTGCTATTTTAGAAGACGACAATTATGCCGGTAAGCATATCGCTGAATTGGTGCAGCGAGGCGGCTCGCCGGGTGGTGCACGACCGAAGATTTTTATGAAGCAAGGAGATGATGAGTGGTTGATAAAGTTTCGTGCCAAGAATGACAAGAAGTCGGTAGGTCGAGAAGAATATCGCTATTCCCAATTAGCCAAGCAGTGCGGTATTGATATGCCGGAAACGAAATTGTTTGAGGATCAATGGTTCGGTGTCAAACGTTTTGATAGAGTAAACGGGCGAAAACTGCATGTGGTCAGTGCTTCCGGCCTTTTGCAGGCAGACTATCAGATTCCAAGTATCGACTATTTGCACCTGTTTACTGTCTCTGCGCGCATCTCGCATTCGATGGAAGATTTATGGAAGATCTATCGGTTAATGTGCTTTAATGTGATTATCGGAAACCGCGATGACCATGCCAAGAACTTCGCTTTTATCTATGATAAGGAATGGCGTTTTGCGCCTGCATACGATTTGTTACCTTGCGGTACCGTAGGCGACTACCACACTACTTCTGTCAATGACAACCCATTGCCTGAACGTGCTGATGTCCTTCTGTTGGCAGAGCGGGTCGGTTTGGATAGCAAACAAGCAACGTCTATCTTTGACGAAATTGAACATTGTGGGTAGAAAGTGCATAGGTAACGCATAGTACTTGCATAGTACTTGCATAGGTAACGCCCAGGTAAGGAATATTGAACATTTTTGCTGTCGTTTTGTTGTCATATTGTGCTCGAAAAATGGTAATGGCGAATGGACGAAAGGACGAATGGCGAATGATCGATTTTGGGTTTGGCACGGTATTTGTTTGATGCCTTGTGAATCGATTCAGGAAAATGAAGTATTAACCTGTTAATTGGAGGACAAAGGTATGAAAACAAAGAGACTATGGGTACTTACCCTTGCCGCATTGATGGTTTGCGGCAGTGCAAGCGCAAAAGGATTCAGGCGAGGTGACGCAAGGTGCAAGAAATGCAGGCAGGAACAGCGTTTCCAGCGCGGCAAACAATGCCGGGGAAAAGAGTTTGTTCGCTTCAATGACGTTCGATTCAAAGGGCCGCGGTTTGCAGATCCGAGGTGCAAAGGGCCGCAATTCAGAGATCCGAAATTCGGTGATCCGAGGTTTCAAAAAGGCCGTCCGGTGAAGAAGCACGGACCGAAACACCACCGTATGTGGTAAAAAATAATGAAAAATAGTAAAAAGAATGGCATATGCTTGCATATGTCATTTTTTTTTCGTACCTTTGCGCCCGAAATGGTTTATTACTATGAATGACTATCGTTTTATAAACATCGATCAGGAGCCGAGCGAGGAACAGCTGGCTCAGTTAATGCACGAAGTAGCCGTGGAAGCAAAGGAGCGTTTTGCAAAGGCTCGTTCTGCTTATTTCGAACAAATTCACCAAATGGCTCAAGCATTATGAGAAAACCTGTTCTGATCGTTATTGCCGGTCCTAACGGTTCTGGAAAGACTTCGACTACTCGCCTTGTGATTAAGCACGAGTGGGCAGAGCAGTGCGTCTATATCAACCCGGACGAGATAGCGCAGAGCAGGTTCGGTGACTGGAACGATGTTAATGCGGTGCGTCAAGCGGTAGAGTATTGCGAAACATGGCGTGAACAACTGCTGCAAGAACGCAAGGATTTTATCTTCGAGACCGTTCTCTCTTCTGATGGAAAGGTGGATTTTTTGAAACGCGCCAAGGAAGCCGGCTATTTTATCCGCATGTTCTTTATTTGTACAGATAATCCTACTATCAATGCCGCTCGAATTGCGAAACGAGTAATGGAAGGCGGACACGACGTGCCTATCCAAAAGATCATTTCTCGTTATCAGAAAGCGATTATCAATGCGATAAAGGTTACCGCCTTTGCGGATAGATCGTATTTTTACGATAACTCCGTAGATGAGCAAAACGCGCAGTTGCTTTTCCGTTCTGTGGACGGTAAGTTTGCTAAGCGGTATGTAGATTCATTGCCGGCTTGGACAAAAGACATACTTGATCATATAGACCCCAAAATGAAATAAACATTCAACTCAAAATACTAACACAATGAAAAAGATTTTCTCTTTGATGGCAGCGGCTCTGATGAGCGTGGCTGTGATGGCAGGTGAGAACGAACTGCTGTGGGATTATACGGAGACTCCTCCGAGTGCCAGTCCGGATACCAAGTATGCGGATCATCCGTTGTATTATAATCAGACGGTGAAAGACGGTAAGACGGGTGCAGGAAACGGTCTGAACGGTATCAAGATGGACGGTAACGGTTATGCAACGTTCGAGAAAGCCCCAGTGGAAGGTAAGTTGATCTTAAGTTTTGGTCCCCGTGATAACGTCAATGAGACGGATTTGACCGTTTATACATGGTCGGGAGCTTTTGCAGATAGACCGGCTAATGTGTCTGAAATGACCAAGATTGCTACAACGGAAACCGTGACGGAATTAGGATCCAAAACGATCGTTCTGACCGCAGAGCAGAATAATATCTATATCGTTCGTAACTTAAAAAATCAAGGTGTGCTTCAGACGATTCGTTTCTTCGATTCAATGGAAGATATCGCTATTCCGGCCGTTATCACCTTTAAGGACCAGAACGGAAATGAATTAGGAACCATCGATAGTTTTGTGGACTCGTTGTTTGCCGGCGTACCGGATAGTGTAGCGGCTAAGTTACCGGAAGTTCAAGAGGGTTATGAGTTCCGCGGCTGGTTCTATACGAATGGCGTCAAAGCGCAGGCCGGCGATAGGATTGAAGGAAACACCACGATTTCTGCCAAAGTGACGCCGATAGAGGTGGCGCAAGTAGGAAAAGTGTACTTCTATGACTTTGCAAGCAAGATTTTCTATATTGAGGATCATGATTTGATCACAAGTGACGGTGATCAGATTACCGTTACTTTAAGCGGCGGTAAGTCCGTTGTGGTGGTAAAGAGTGGCGGAAACCAGCGTGTGTATCAGTACGATGGCGACGAGAGTGCGACGATTGATGTAGTGGGATCTTTGCAATCGGTAGCGCTTTATTTCGTGCTTGATTTCTTGGAGAAAGATGAGACGACCGGTTATTATATCGTTCCGACCAATGATGTGGCATCTTTCTTATTTGCGCTTGTTCAAGCCAATGCGACCGGTAATGCCAAGATCTTCCTGCCGAGAGGTGTGTATGATCTGGGAGAGACCACGCTGACCTCCATTTCGGCGAATAATATCTCCATCATCGGTGAGTCCATGGAACAGACGATCATCAAGAATGCACCGGACGCGCTGAAAGAGAGTATTGACCAGACCGCTACCATCAAGATTGATAAGAACGTGACGGGTACGTACCTGCAGGATCTCACGATCCAAAATGCACTTGACTACTACAAGAACGACAACGGCCGTGCGGTTGCACTCCAGGACTGCGGAACGAAGACCGTTTGCAAGAACGTGCGTCTGCTCTCGTATCAGGACACCTATTACAGTAACCTACAAGGTGCCGTTAAGTATTTCGAGGACTGCGAGATCCATGGAACGGTGGACTTTATCTGCGGTGACGGTAGCGTCTATTTCAAGAATAACTTCCTCTATGCCGAGAAACGTAATAAGGCTGGAACGGGTACAGACGCTTTAACGGCTTCCAATGCGGATAAAACAAAGGACAAAGGTTATGTATTCGAGAGTTGTACGGTGGATGCCGTAAGTAACTTCACCTTGGGCCGTTTGTGGAATAACGCACCGCAGTGTGTGTTCCTCAATACGACGCTTCTGAAACCTGAGTTGCTGGTATCGAGCCGTTGGAACTTGGAATTGATGTCAGACGGAAACAATGGTGTGAAACCATGGCCGGGACAAGCCGGTCATATCGGTGAGTACGGTACGATGAATGCAAATGGTGAGAATATCACGCCTGCATCGAACAATAAGGAGTTCTATCGCGGAACAGAGAAACGGGCCTATGAGACGATCCTTACCGCAGAAGAAGCGGCTGTTTACACGATGAGATATACCCTTGGTGATTGGGCGGCGACGGCTGCGGCGGACGCAAGACAAGTGCGCAAGAACGTGTCCTTCGAAGACGGTGTGCTCAGCTGGAACGCCAGCGAAGTAGGAATCTATCTCGTCTATATTCACAGCGTGCCCTATTGCATCACAACTGAGACTTCGATCGATGTGACGTCTGTGGATTGGCGAGCATTGTACGAGCAATACGGAATGGGCGATATGATGCCGACTGCGGATTATTATGTGCGCTTCGCTAACGGTAGAGGCGGTTTCGGTCCGGCCATCCATTATTGGGACAACCCGGAATCGATCGACAACACCGAGGTCAGTAATAGCAAAGTGATGAAAACCGTACGCGACGGACAATTGATCATTACTCGCGATAATATAGAATATAACGTGCTTGGCGCACAATTGTAAATTGTAAATTGTAAATTGTAAATTGTGGATTGGTTTTCTAATTTATTCGTTGGGACAGGGATAGCACACTCGATTGTGGTGCTATCCTTGGCCATTGCGGTAGGAATTTTTTTAGGACACAAGCTGAAGTTTAAAGGTATCACACTTGGCATCACGTGGATTTTGTTCTGCGCCATTGCCTGCAGCCATTTCGGCATGCGGCTGGATAAAGATGTGTTAGCGTTTGCGAAGGACTTCGGTCTGATCCTCTTTGTGTATTCGATCGGTCTGCAAGTAGGACCAAGTTTCTTTTCGTCATTTAGGAAGGGCGGTTTAAGTCTGAACATGCTGGCCTTGAGCATCGTGCTCTTAGGCTGCATCACGGCCTTTGTGATCCACCTCATCAGCGGGGAGAGTGTGGCAGTGATGACGGGTGTGCTCTTTGGTGCTGTCACCAACACACCGGGTCTCGGTGCTGCGCAGGAAGCGTTCAGCGGAACGGGTGCAGACCCCAGTATCTTAGCGAGCGGTTACGCCATGGCTTACCCGTTGGGCGTGGTAGGTATCATCGTGTCGATCCTGCTTATCCGCTGGTTCTTCCGGATTAAGTTAGACAAGGAGGAAGAGCAGGTGAAAGCCGAACGCGGTGAAGAGATGCAGATCGAGCATTTTGATATTCGACTTACAAATCCGCAAGTGGACGGTTTGCGTGTTCGTGACCTTAAAGATCTGACCCATGTGGACTTGGTGGTAAGCCGACGTATCAACTCCAAAGGAGAGGAAATGATGCCGGATGCGGATACCATTCTGCATGTAGGCGACAGCGTACGCTTTGTAGGCGACAACAAGAACCAGCGCACGGCCTTGCTCTTGGGTGAACGCACGGAGGTGAAATGGGAAGAGAAAGAGAAAAATGTACATCTGATCAACCGTCATATCATCGTGACGAACTCCAAGCTGAACGGCAAGCGCATCATGGACCTTAAGATCCGGGAAGCGTATCAGGTGACGATCACCCGTATCCGCCGTGCCGGTATTGAACTGTTAGCGACGCCGGAGCTGCGCCTGCAGATGGGTGACCGGTTGACTGTGGTCGGCGATCAGGAAGTGGTAGAGAAGATGGCGTCGAAGTTCGGAAACTCAACCAAGAAACTGGATGCACCAAATTTGGCGACTTTGTTCTTGGGCATCATCTTGGGTGTGACTTTAGGTTCGCTGCCGGTAGCGATACCGGGTTTGTCGCAAGGCTTTAAGTTAGGTATCGCCGGCGGTTCTCTGATCATTGCGATCTTGATCGGTGCCTTTGGTCCTAAGTTCCATTTAGTGACCTATACCACCTCTTCGGCGAACTTGATGATCCGTGAGATTGGTATATCGTTGTTCCTGGCAGCCGTCGGTTTCGGTGCCGGAGAGACGTTTATCGATGTGCTGGTGGATGGCGGTTACGTATGGATCGGGTACGGTGTGCTGATCACGATGATCCCGTTGCTGCTGATGGGTTTTGTGGCACGCAAATGGATGAAGTTGGATTATTTCACGCTGATGGGTCTGATTGCCGGTTCGACGACCGATCCGCCTGCTTTGGCGTATGCTACCTCGCAGTCGTCCAATAACGACCGTGCGGCCGTGGCGTATTCGACCGTTTATCCGCTGACGATGTTCCTGCGTGTATTAACCGGACAACTGATGATTATTCTCTTCGTTTGACGACGAATCGGGAAATATTACGTTTAGCCGTTCCGAGTATCTTGGCGAATATCACGATTCCGTTGGTAGGTATCGTGGATACGGCGATCGTGGGGCATCTGAGTAATGCAGCCGCTATTGGCGGTATCGCTATTGGAACGATGCTCTTTGACTTACTATATTGGAACTTCGGTTTTCTGCGAGTAGGCACGAGTGGTCTGACGGCGCAAGCGTACGGTCAAACAGCGGTTAGCGGTGAGCGGTTAGCGGTTAGTGGCGAGTGCCGGAAGATACTGACGCAGAGCACGATGATCGCCTTGATGGCGGCCATGTTCATCTGGGCGATCCAATGGTTGTTTGTGACAGCCGTGCTATCCATCGTGCCGTGTTCGCCGGATGTGGCGCAGGTGGCTCGGGATTATTTCTTTGTCCGTATCTGGGCGGCTCCGGCGACACTGATGCTCTTTTCCTTCAAAGGCTGGTTCATCGGCATGCAGGATACGGTAAGTCCCATGGCGGTGGATATACTGGTGAACGTGGTGAATATCGCTGCCAGTTACGGATTAGCTGTTTATACACCGCTGGGTGTGGTAGGCGTAGCATGGGGTACCCTGATCGCACAGTTCACCGGTCTGTTGTTAGCCATCCTGATTGTGGTGTTCAAATACCGCATTGTGCATATCGGCCTTCGTGAGATCATCGCCGCTATGCGTGGACCGGAATTGAAACGGATGATGGCGCTGAATGGCAACCTCTTTATCCGTTCCCTGTGTTTCATGGTCGTTTATGTAGGCTTTACTTCCCTTGCCGGCACGTACGGCGACACCGAACTGGCGGTGAGCAGTGTGCTGATGAAACTGTTTATGTTCTTCTCCTTCTTCGTGGACGGCTTTGCCTATGCCGGTGAAGCGCTTGTCGGCAAAGCCTTCGGAGAATTAAAAATTAAAAATGAAAAATTAAAAATTAGATGTATCGT
>Ga0310695_10009346_pt1 | contig 14762 bp, 15 predicted proteins | sample RumenRJG_04DNA_FD_203882 | JGI IMG/M metagenome (GOLD analysis project Ga0310695, IMG submission 203882) | Bovine rumen microbial communities from Lethbridge, Alberta, Canada - RJG_04 (v2) (version 2) | ecosystem: Host-associated > Mammals > Digestive system > Stomach > Rumen | place: Canada... | reverse complement strand
AAATTTAAAGAAAAAAAGTGATTCTAATATATTATCAGAACTAAGGACTAATAAATAATTTAAAACTCAACAACTTACACAATTGATATGATATATCTTTGGTTCTGATAATCCATGTTATCAAAATTTTCTGATAACATGGACCAGTTTTTCGCGGCTGTAGAGCAGCGAGAAAATCCTGAACTTCGTGGCAAGCCGATAGCGGTGGGACACGATGCCGAACGAGGTGTGGTATCTACGGCCAGCTACGAGGCACGACGGTTTGGCGTGCATTCGGCGCAGTCCATTCAGGTGGCTAAGCGGCTATGTCCGCAACTGATCATCGTGGAGCCGCACTTCCAAAAATATAAGGAGGTGTCGGCACAGTTGCATGATATATTCCACGACTATACCGATCTGATAGAGCCTATCTCACTCGACGAAGCCTTTCTCGATGTGACAGAGAATAAGAAAGGGATTGAGTTGGGTGTGGATATTGCGCGAGAAATCAAGCAGCGCATCCGTGAAACGACTGGGCTGACGGCATCTGCAGGCGTGAGCTACTGCAAGTTCCTGGCGAAGATTGCTTCCGACTGGCGCAAACCCGACGGGCTGACAGTGATTCACCCTGATAGGGCTTTGGACTTCATCGCACAACTAAAGATTGAGAAAATTTGGGGTGTTGGCCAAAAGACTGCTGAGAAGATGCACCGAATGGGTGTCTTCACGGGCCTTGACCTGAGAAACATGTCGCTAAGCCGACTGACGCAGGAGTTCGGCAAGATGGGGCAAGTATTCTATGATTTCTCACGAGGCATCGATAACCGGCCTGTCATCAGCGAGTGGGAGCGGAAGAGTGTCAGCTGTGAGCAGACCTTTGAATCGGACATCAGCGAGAATGCTGCCGTCACCATCCACCTGTATCATACGGTACTGGAGTTGGTCAGACGCATCGAGAAGAACGACTTCGAGGGCCGAACTCTGACTCTGAAGGTGAAGTTTCTGGACTTCCAGCAAATCACCCGCAGCATCACCGTTGACCATATTCTACGCACCAAAGACGAGATTCTGCCGTTGGCCAAGCAATTGATGCAACAAGTGGAGTTCCACTCCCACCCCATCCGACTGTTAGGCTTGGGCGTTTCCAATCAGAAAAGCACCACACCACAAGAAGATAATCAATGGATTGAGCTGGAATTAGAATTTGAACCGTGGCCAGATTGACACTCGGATAACATAGTGCTATAGATGGTATGTCGTAGCAGGGGCGTAGGAAGGTCGTTCGTAGGTAGTCGCATAGACATTCAATTGAAACAATGCATATGATGTTGTTAAATAAGGATATAGGAAGACACTCGGTCGTCGAAATAAAAAACTGAAATATAGTTGCTTTTTGATTGATTATTGAGCAAAATACTATTATTTTCTTGTTTTATTATCTCTTTTTTCAGTGAAAAGTAGGCATAATTCTTTTTTATTTCGTATCTTTGTAGCAAAATAGTACAATTATTAATTGCAATATATTCATTGGCTATGAAGGAATTGTATTATACCATAAATGCGATTAATGTAGTAAAGGACATTGTTAATAATGTCTTTCGTAAAAAGCCTTGTGGATTACTGTTGGGATTCGTCTTGTTTTTCTTGCTCATATCAAACTCTTCCTACTCATCATCATTATGTGACTCAACTTCTTTGAAAATGATGGAAGAAACATGGCGTGTATTTCGAACAATTCATCCCTTAGGCTACCAAACTGTCGGGTTAAAGAAGAGTGGTGATACTTGCATATTTGTAATGAGTGAACCTGCTGAGTGGGTTAAGGCTGAAGAACTTCAAGGCCTTTTCCATGAATTTGGAGGTCAATTGATTATAGGAAGAAAGTCTTTCGGATATGATGGAGGACTCTATGATGCCATAGGGTGTGCAAAATTAGATACTTTAGAACTTAAGGTCTTTGAACGGCATTTATTTAAACTATTGTATGGTAGTGATTATAAGCCATATTATACCGATTTGAATACACCTTATGAGCATGTTTATTTTTCATCCATAAAGTTAGATTATGCGACATTTCTGTTATCATGGGATGATTGGAAACAAACTGAAAAATTTATTATTCCTTCCCGTACGGATCATACCATAAATAAACTATTATTATTGAAAATGGACTCATCAAATGAGTTGTATTATAGCAGAAAACGTGGTTTTGTCTTATGGAGAATCAACCCCATAGAAATAAGCCTTGCTGATACTTTATTTCGAGCCAATGCCCGGAAATTTGCTTTAGATACAGATTTGATTGTTCACACCTTCTCCGAGCATAACTGTCTATATATTGTTGGTAGAGAACGAGAAATTCCGGTGACGGTTTTACCTCCTTTAAGAGGAGAAACAATATGTTCCATTGTCAAAAACAAAAGAAGGGAGATGTCTGTCATAATTACTCCTGACTCAATGATAAATATAAGCGACGCAATGGATTCTACCTGTTGGGCTACGCCTATTTTGATGGACCATCCAATAAGAAATACCGAATTTGGAAATCTATTGATTCTCGCAGACTTTATGCTTAAGTCATGGAGTGAGAATGCAAATGTAAGAGAGTTGTTTGTGAATTATCCGCTTCCTGAAAAGTTTCGTACACAAAAAGGAGTAGCAGATGAATTAGGTTTTAAACCAAAATATCTATGGCAACTATCATATTGTCTCAGATCGGGAAGTATACCCCCTTCTTATTTAACTATGAATGACCGTATTACTGATAAAGCTATTGAAATTGGAAATGATGCTTATCACTATTTTTCTGGATTAAATAATACTGATTTGGTACGTGTTTGTCAATATGCAAATATAGCTCAGCCAATTATACATTACCCATTTGCTTGGATGACAAAGCCTACATTTGAAAATGACTCAGTTCAATGGATCCAATCACCTTCAATGACGGTATCTGATAATCCGTGGGGATATGGTGGAATTATTATGCAAGCACCATTGGTATTAAGGAACATTATCAGTAATTTGACGAAGAGAGGAATAAGAACGCCCTCTAACTTAGATGCAATTATCCAACGTTCCAATGTAAGAATAGCAGTTCAAAATGAACAGTTAGCATGGGAGCGTGTCCAACAAGCAAAAAAAGCATTAAATCAACATAATACAACTACTACGCGACTAGAACTTAAAAATGCAAATGCTGCTTATAAAATTGCGAAAAACAATTTGAATAGCGCTTTCTCACCTTTTATACAACATCCATTTTCTGCAAGAACTCTTAATCAAAGGTATGGGGTGCAAAAAAATCCACGTGCAGTGTTGATTAATAGATCTCTTGGTTATTTTCAGAGGGGATTCGTCTCAGAAAAACACAATGTATTACCAGAAAGTCAGCAGCATGACAGTAAGGTGGAAAATAATGAAAAACAAGTTGAGGGAAAATCACCAAGCTGGAGAGAGCGCTTGCAAAAAAAAGTATTTGAGAAAAGTAAAAAGATCAATACGATTGAGACTAAAGGGAATTTATATATGATATATGGTTACATTTTAAAGTTCAACGACGATGGGGAATATTATAGCAACTATGCAGCGTAGGAGAATTCTTTTTTTAATATCCTTGCCACAGACACCAGAATTCGAAAAAGACAAGGATGACGTTAACGAGTGTATTAACGAGTTACGGGAACTCCAGGTAGATGTACGTGAACATATAAAGCCTGAAGATTTGGCAGAAGCAAATAGTTATGACATAGTGATAGTCGTAGCACATCATGACTGTGATAGTGATGATCTTGTTTTAGCTGATGGTACTATGAAGATGACAGATTTTGTTAATAGTCTGCCGTCAGATTTTAGTGGTATTCTCGATTTTGCCTCTTGTTATTCAGCAATGGCCTATGGAGCAATTAAGAACCACTGCCCCCAATGTAAAGTGCAGGCAGCCCTTGTAGAAATCAGACTACTACAACGTATCATCATGTATCCGTCGCTGATTGAGTGTCTTTACGATGATACTAAGAAGGACTACCATGAAGCATACGAAGAGGTGTCAAAGGCGTTTGACGAGGACGCGGAAACCTATGCTGTAAAACAGGATGAGCCGAAAATGACTCAGCTTGGACAACAGATGTCATCCATATATTCACCGTCAGAAGTGAAACGTTATTATCCTTTCCAGATACTTGTATTCTTTCATTATGATTCAGATAAGAATGTAGTCAAGATAAAAGCTAAAGGACGGCAAACCGACTCAATCATTCGTGATGACTTTGAGATACCCATTGAAATGAAAGAAGGAGATAAGATCTCACTTTCCCTGAGTTTTGATTCCACCGATAATGCTAATATCAAAGTTACAAATGGTGAAAAGAAGGAGATAACCCTGAAAAAAGTAATGGTCATAGAATGTTTTAAGGTTACAGTCCTAAAAGATTTCAGTGGAAACGGGTTCTTGGCAGATATAGAGATGTCAAAAGATGATGAAAGTTTTGTCAGGTGTGCATTTAACATTGGCGTAACCGAAAATGTGAATATTGCACCCGCAGAAATCCTTGCGGATATTCCTCTTGAAGCAAAAAAACCAGAAGATCTCCTCTCCAAGTATCACGATGTGTTTTTTCCCTCCTTATTTGACAAAGAATATGTGGATGGTTTTAAGGCGATTCTTAAAAACAAGGATATTAGCGATGGAACCAAGGTACTGGAGGCGAGAAATAATTTGTTTAATAAAAATCAATTATTGTTGAATCAAATACGCTCAATAGTCAACAATATGATAGATTCTATTGATGATAAAGGCAATGATTTGTTAGGAAGGATAAAGAAAAAATATAAAGAATTAAGAAAAGATGCTTCAAGGATAGATGGCGATTTCAAGAATATAATTTTCGATGGGAAAGAGATGGTTCAATTTAATAACATCAAACTAGATATCTTTATTCCTATCGAACACGATTTCTTGGAATTATCTTCTAATATTATCTATTTAGATAAGCAAATGGCTTTACTGAATAAGATTAATGAACTACGAAGGCTTATTAGAATCGGTGACAAGGTTGATAAGACTCAAATTAAAAACAGAGCATATGAATTTTGGACATTGATAGATGAAGACGGAGTTGACAAGGCATTATTCAGAATCTTCATGGAAAAGAGTAGAACTAAATCCCTTATATCAAAGGGTAAAGTCCCTGCTCCTTATTTGACGTTACTAATTGCGATGTCCTCTCTAAGATACGAGAGCGTCAAAAATAGTCAAGAAGATTGGAAAATAAGTACTGATATTTTTATAGGTGAGACAAGTGTGCCGACTAAAGATAGAGTGAATGAAGTAATGGCACTACTAAATAAAGAAGAAGTGATAAAATATATAGATGACTATCAAAACAAATGTCCCACTATAAGTATAAGTGCATATTATCTTAGAAAGATCAATGTAAGCATAATGTAAATAGACTAGTTCTTACTATCATATAAAACATACGAGCCGTCGTTTTATACGTATGGCTCGTATGTTTTGTTTTATTTTGTAATTTCGCATCGTCAAAGGTTTAATTTTTAAAGATTTTAAGTTATGAGACAGATTGCTATTACAATTATGATGCTATTATTTAGTGTTTCAATTTGCGACGCACAAGGATTAGGTAAAGCAGCTGCATCTGCTGCACGAGGCGTCCGTGTTAATAAAGCTATGGTTGCTGCCCAAGCTGTCAGGGGTTATTCTATTCAAGAAAGACAGAGACAACAGAATTTGCAGAAGTTGATAAAACGCTCTATTCCACCTATCGCGAACATCGATCCAGCGGTTTTTACGAGTATAAAGCCTATTCCGGCAGCAACCCAGAAGGTTCAGCTCCCTTCTCCACAACTGCGTGTTATGAACACACCAGACATGAAAAAATTATTGTCGGTTCCCTCTCTTGATTCATTGTCTAAGGTAATTCCTTCTGATACTACAATAATAAATATGAACAAATAATAAAAAAGGGATTCAATATGGATAGGGATTATATCAAAAGGATGTATCTGGAAGCATTGGCAGCTGAAGAACAACATCTGATTACCGTCTGTTCCGTTCTTTGCACAGAAGGTCTTAGAATAGATGTCTTATGTAATCTTTTAAAACCGGATAATCCGTTGGCATTCAATTCGCTTGTTGAAAAGTTAAGTGTCTGGAACTGGCTTTTCAGTGACACCCAGACAATATTCATTGAGCAACAGGTAGCGGATGCTGTGTTGGGAATAGCTCCCATAGATACAAATACGGCTGATAAACTGTTGTGCTCTATGCAAGAATATATTGATTTAAGCCCTCTTGACGATATGATAAACAGACAGCATTATTATCTTGCTGCCCGATTGTACTTGACATATCTAATGAAACATTGGGATGACATGGACACTCAGGACAACCAGTTTGCAGGTCATTATACAAATGCAGTCATAGCTTTTACTTCCAATATCGAATTGTCTTTTTATGGCAATAAGAGGCAGTTGGTGTATAGGCTTGAAGATAGAATTGATTTTAAACTTCTGAATTTTATAATAGAGAAAGATCCATGTAACTCCGAAGGGATAGCAAATCGTATGTTAGGAGAACTATATACCAGGAATTTCAGGTATGACGAAGCGACGGCTTCCTTCCGAAGGGCTGATCTTATTCTGGACAGAAATGCAAAATTATACTTGGCCGAGGCATGTATGTATGAGAATCTATGCATTCTTGGTAAGGCCTTTCAAATGGCATATCGTGCCTATATCAGAAACAAAGAAATCGGGGAGGATGACGCAAATATAGAAATATGTCTATATATAGCTTATCTGTGTGCAGTTAATGATTCACCCCGAAACAGTAAGCTCTGGCGTAATAATGCCCGGACACTTTTACGTGACAGGACAATACCTGATGGGCATATTTACAATATTATTCTGAAAGAGATAGAGGCACTGCTCCATGTTGAAGATAAAACTCTTGCTTATCAGATTCTTGACTCAGCAGAACTGGATGTTTATAGACTCTATGGAGGGAATGCTCCCGAGATGGCTCGAATTTCATATATCCGCAGTCTTGTTGATAGCGAGGTAGGGCAGCTACGCAAGAGCAATGAACAGTATCGCCGTTATGTAGATACTAACCATGTAAACTATGGGGTGAATTATGGTGATACAGCTATCCTTTATTCAGCAATTATCAATGACAATGTTATTCGTGGAAATAATAACACCGCCAGTATCTTTGCAATCAAGATGCAAGACCTTCATGCTGAAGGGCCAGGTTTCGCTCCTGGAGTAAGATTGAGCCAGGCATTCGCTAACTGTGCATCAAATCTTGCAGAAGAGTGTTATGGGCTGAGCGAGGCTTATCTTGAAGTCGCTCAAAAAATCTATGATAATGAACTTAAACCCGATGAGAAAGTCCTTTCAGAAATAAAACCAATCTTCCATGATGGTGTTATTCCAAAGACTGTATTAATGACAGAAGAATCCAGATTAATCAATATCGTTACCATTAATATCTGTTTGGAGGAAGGACGGATTAATGAAGCCAAGGAATTAATAGAGTCTTTGTTGGATAAAGAAACAGATTGTCTCGATCGTCTAAAGTGGAGTATTCACATGGGACGTACATTGATAAAAGACGGAAAGTTGAATGATGGCATAGAACTGTGGAGGGACACAATAAACAGTACGCCTAATGCAAATAAGTTCGAGATTGCAAAGGAAATAGCCGAATGGGCAAGAGCTTATGATTTGATCTACGAATCAATGCAGTTCTACGAGGATGCCTTGCAGGCTGACACAATGGTATATGCAAAAACTTACGATATTGCTGAAGCCCTGCAGTGCTATGCTGCCGTATTGGACATCTGTGGGTTAAAAGGTAAATCCTCAGAGCCATGGAAACAGGCATTATTATTGATGCGCTCATTAGGCGATAATGATGGCATTGCTTTGCTATATTTCTCGTGGGGAGCCCAAAAACAAGATTATGAAGCTGAAAGCCTTTTTGAAAAGGCCATCCATTATTGGGAGCCAGAGCGTTATGTATATGACGAGACTGCCAGTAAAATCTTTTATTATCTATGTTGCGCACAGGCAATGCAGGGTAAAAGCGAGGAAGCCAGGAATTCTGCAAAGAAGTGCATTCAGTTATATCCAACAGAGTTCCCTTTTCTGGAAGACATTGAAGCTTATTTATAAACGTAAAAGCAAAAAAATATATGGGTGCTTCTATATTCACAGCCACAAAAAAGTTGGCAATTGACTTATCTATTATAGATGGCATGTGCTGGCAATATGTCGTTTTATACGATGATTGGTCGGACGTATACCATGTCGTTGAGTTTGAAAAAGAGTCGGAGCCTACCCCGCACGATTCGCAACAACATGATAATGATGACAGGGGAGGTTTTTCCTTTATTCTGTGGTTAGTGATAGCAGTTGTAATTTACTATTGTTTTTTGAGATTCTAACAATTTGTCGTTATGGGAACAGATTTCTTTATAAGGTGTTTTTTCATGGCAATTATATATTTGTCACTAGTTTGCCTGCTATTCCTTTTCGTCCCCAAAAGTGACATATATGATGATCTAATTCCAGATGATCGTAAATGGTATTCATTAAGTGTTATATCGGAGTTCCTTGGTAAAGGCCTTGTAAAGTTGTTCTATATGGCAATAATAATAGGTATAATATATCTGTCAAGCAGAGGCATCGCATATTATACGCAGCCTGCTGTTAATAAAGTGATCAAGTCATCTGGTTTCTATAGTTATTCAGATACGCTTATGTTATGTGATACAGATTCGAATGCCTATTATACTATAAGGAATATTAGAAAAGCATATGTGCCCATACGAGAAGACACATGTATTTACTGTGGTTGTAGATATTGGAAACATCATAAAATAGAAAGTGAATCGGAACGAGATATTAGGTTCTATATTATTCAAGGCTTGGCGAATGACCCCTAAAGAATCTGAACGTACGAAACATAAGCAGGCTCTTTCCATACGTACGGAATAATACAGACAGAATAATCCGTACCTTTGCAGTGTCAAATCCTGAATACAGGATAGAGTTAACAACATTATTAATTTTAAAAAGTACAGATTATGAAAAAAATGATGTTCTTGGCAGTGATGATGGTCATGACTATCTCCGCCACAGCTAACACCAGTTGGCCGTCAACGAGCGAAGCAGGGAAATTCCCCAGCTGGCCAGTTGAGAGTACGATGGATGTTTTGGCCTCAGAGCCGAAATTCCCCAAGTTTCCGTCTTGGCCCAGCCCGGTAAGTAGCTGGCCAGCAATCTGACGATGCTTCAGACTCCTGCATCGTATAATGGTGCAGGAGTTCCGGTTAAGTTCAATTGATTAATAAATTAAAAAACATGTAACAATGAAACAGGTAATTCTTTCATTATTGCTCCTGTCCCTTAGTTCAGGAATGCATGCACAGTCTTTGATTGACGAAGACATACAAAGAATCGCAAGTGGAGCATTGGCTGAAGAAATCAGTCATTGTCCGGCAGATGCCATCCGCTATGCAGGAGTTGTCGTACAACAAATATCAAGTGGTAATATTGTGGCCAACGTCAGCCTTTCCTATAAAGATGGCCAGTTCATTAATGATCCAAGCGCCAATGCAGAGCCTTTTCCAACAGGACTAGGGAGAAGTGCCCTATACTTGGCAATGATGCCTGAAGCCGATCCGTATATGGTTGTTGATACCAAAAACGGAGTCTATGTGGACTCAGACGGTGTATCGATAGAAGATCATAACAAGCGTAGAGGTGGTTATGGCTTGCTTGATCTGAAAAGGGCCTATACCCGTAATTCTGACATAGGGATGCTATTGTGTGCCCAAAAGGTTTTCAATAAAGATATGAAAAAATATGCATGGGCAATTAATAGGACCGGAGCACTATTCGGAGCCAGAGTATCGGAAGATTATGATGGATTGTGGAGATCTCGCGATATACTTGGCTATACTAGTCCAATGAGCCTATTGCAGATGGTCTGTTGGTGCAACGCTGTGGCAGGTGGACAGTTTGTTATTCGGATGGATGAGCATGATCCTAAAGAACCTTATGATGAGATAGAAAATCTTGTCGGTGTAGATAGCCTTCGCTCAGCAATGAGGGAAACTGTAACCGAAGGCTTGGGCATTCGGATGCGAAGTGAGTTTGTCTCAGTTGCCGCAATGACAAATGCCACACCCAAAGATGCTGCTGGTTATAAAGGTCTGTTCGCTGCATGCTATTTCCCAGTTGAGAAACCGGAAACAGGTTATACAGTAGGAGTCTATATAATGAAGTCTTCGGAAACAGGCTATGCAAATCCTTCCAATGTGGCTCGAAAAATTGTTGACTGGATAGCATGCAACAAACTGAAAGAACCTCCATATCTTTCAATGGAAGGTAGTCCGACTATCAGACATAAGGAAGGATATGTTCATCCCGCAGAACGCTGAATATATACTAATCATTTAATTAAATAAACTATGGGTTGGATAGAATTTATTGATGATCATCCTATTGCTCAGATGAACTGGATGAGCGAGAAAGAACGGGATAGCTATTGGAAATCCTATGATAGGAAAAGCACCCGTTTGCTTATAGTGGCAAGTTTAATTAGTATTTCATTATTGTTGTTCTATTTATTTGTTGTATAGGTATGAAACATAGAAGTATAATGACAGTCATAGTTCTGATTGTCTCAACTATTTTTTCTTTGAGCTTACAGGCACAAGTGGATGAACAATTGCCAAATGATTCAAACGACCTTGAAAGTAAGAGGGAACTGGAGAGCCTTAGAGAACTGGAAAAAAGCCTTGATTGCATGATCATGAGATTTCCTTTTGGCTATGACGATGTCACTGGGCTGAAAATGTTATATCTCAAAATGAGCGATAGCCCTTATAATGTAAAAAACGGTGTTGATTATGTTGTGCTAATTAACAATCATAACGAGATAGTTTTTGTGGTAAGTGCTGTACTAAGACATGATAGAGATTTAGTTGAAGATGATTATATTTACGGGATTTACGTGGTTGGAAATGGTGTTGAGGGTGAAATCGAGATTTCCAGTTATGATTACATTCAACTGGAACGTTTGATTTTCCAGATGGGGAAACCTGAGTTTCTTAATTGTACTTCAATAAAATTCAGAGTTGCTGCAGTACCACATTTGATTCCATTTAGTCCTATATGTGATGAAAACAAAACGAAATATCACAGATTCTTTGGAGATTAGGATTTATATTCGTATTTTTGTCCCAAAATGACGAGATTATGAAGCATTTGGTAATATTGACTGGGGCTGGTATTAGCGCGGAAAGTGGATTAAGCACTTTCCGTGATAAAGATGGATTGTGGAAAAACTTTAATGCTGAGGAATTAGCAAGTATTCAAGGCTACCGCAAAGACAGGGCTAAAGTGTTGGATTTCTATAATGCAAGAAGAAAGAACTTGCTTACTGTCGCTCCTAACCATGCGCATAAGGTTCTTGCAGACTTGGAAAAAGAATTCCAAGTCTCAATTATTACACAGAATGTTGATGACCTTCATGAAAGGGCAGGCAGTACCGATATATTACATCTGCATGGGGAACTGAGAAAAGTAACTGGTTCAAACAACCCGAACAATCCTGCGTGTATAATAGAGAAACCTCTTGATGAACCAATCGAGATAGGTGAAAAAGCTTCAGATGGTTCACAATTAAGGCCTTTTATCGTTTTCTTTGGTGAGAGTGTCCCCAATATGACTAAAGCAAAGAAGATTGCTAAAGAGGCTGATGTGTTTGTTATTATAGGAACTTCACTGGTAGTTTATCCTGCTGCTAATCTTATTGAGTCTGTTCCTTGTGGAATACCTTGTTTTATTATCGATCCAGGGGAGTTTGATCCAAGTATGTTGTATGGGTTTGAGCAGATTAAAACAACTGCCGTAGAAGGTGTTGATATATTAAAAGAACAATTGGCTTCATTATGATAAAGTTTAAGAAATGGATGATGAATCCTTGTCAGACTGCATGTCACGTACTAAGTGATGAGTCTGGCGAGGCCATCATCATAGATGCTTGTGCATATTATCCGAAGGAAAGGGAGAATCTCATCAAATACATTGAGAATGAGAACCTGAAACCTGTTCATAATCTTCTTACACACGGTCATTTTGACCATTTGTTATGCAATGACCTGATAAGAGAGAATTATGGTTTGTTACCTGAAGTACATAAGGGTGATGCTACAATCATTGCTATGGCAAGGGAACGTATAAACGAGGTTCTGGGTGAAAGTAACTTTACCTACGATATACCAATGCCGGAACATTATTTGGAAGATGATGAAAGGATTACATTTGGTAATCATTCCCTAAGAGTAATCCACACTCCTGGACATTCTCCTGGATCATGCTTCTTTTATTGTGAAGATGGAGGATTCGCTTTCTCGGGCGATACGCTGTTTGCTATGAGTATAGGGAGAAGTGACTTGCCCGGTGGTTCTAAAGAGCAACTGACAAATAGCTTAAAATATATCCTAGATTATTTCCCTGAAAACACGGTCATATACCCAGGCCACACAAAGAAGACCACAATAGGTCACGAAAAGGCTTGTAATCCATACTTAACATGATAACATATTGTCACTTTTTCCTTGTATCAAGACTTTTTTTTGATAACCCATATGTCTTAACTCTCTTAGGGCCATATGCAAAAAAGGAGCAATACTGCTATAGATGCTACACCCTGTTCTTTTTACACACTTTGACTTTTAGGATAAAGGTCTCTTCTCCTTGTAGTATTTATCGCCTTCTTCTTTGTACATATCGTCCAGCTTGCGGTTGATATCTCCTTCAAGTGTCTGAACGGTATAGAACCAGTCCGTCGGAACAGGGCCTACTTCGTAACGATGAGAGGCATCGCTCTCTTCCACATAGGCAATGACAAGCACCTTCAGATTCGGTTTGTGGAAGAACCAGGAAAGTGAAAAGACATCATCGGCTATTTGCTGAACGATCTTGTCATAAGTATATTGTGTCTGCTGCTTCCCCTCTCTGGCATCTTGATACAGTTCGTCATCGGTACCCACATGGAAGAAGCGTCTCGGTATATAGTAACTGTCCTGATGAGAGTCTAACCTAAAATGATGCTTGCCGGGAATTTTGGAAAGCTCAATGACAACAGTATCTGACAACTCTTCTGTGGAATCAATGGCTTTCCTGTTTGATATTGTTATCCCCCTTCTTTCCAAGCCCACCAGCAATTCGTCATAACCACACACGTGCTCTCTGGCATTGTAATCGGCTGCATCCTTCAACGCTGCCAAAGGAACGGTATCACCAGTCTTGCCAATAATCAACCGCTCAAGACCATCTGATATATCTTCATCTTCTAATACATTCCAGTCTTCATCAACAATCGGAAAAGTAATAAAACGGTTGCAATAGTATTTCTTCTTATCCTCTTCTGTGGCCTCACATATCAGCACACCTTTGAGGTCATAGAAATACGCGCCGATGCGGATAACTTTTTTCTCATGATCCAGTTTCACTTCAAAACTCTTGCGGACATCCTCTATACTGGCCGCCTCGTTGACGTTCTTACCAGTATCATCGATTTCCTTATGATCAACCGATTCCAGAACCTTGAACTTTGTTTGCAAAGCATCTTCCTTGAAATGCGGATTATCGAGTATGAATTTCGTTTCAAACACTTTCTTGTTACCTGAACAGTGGTCCATTACGCTACAGCAACGAAAGAAGGGATTCTTCTTCAGCTTGGAAGCAACAAGTTCCAAAACTTCATTCTCGCTACCAGTAACCACAGACGATGCATAAGGGATGACGTTGAAAATGTCCTTTGCACTGTTCGTATTCTTAACGTAATATGTGACTAAATATTCCATCTTACTCTCAATTAGTGGCTGCGAAGGTACAAATTTTCGATGAAATAAAGACCAATTATAGCATAAAACGTCAACAAGAGAGCTGTTTTCGCCCTTTTTTTCGTACCTCTGGCTTCGCCGAAGGTACTTTAGCTCGACAATAAGAACAAAAAATCATTTTTGTTTTGTATTGTTCTCGCTTATTCGTACCTTTGCACCCGCATAAGAGGTAAAAAGATGAAGAAGAAAAGCTTGATTCCACAATATCTGCAGGACGAACTCAGCAACTTAGTTCAGAAGAAGGATGCCTACACAAAGGAGGAAATCGAACAGTTGAGTCGGGACTATGCTTATGTCCGAAAGCAACGGGAACAGCTGAAAGAAGCAGAAAAGTACGGAGCCATCCCCAAGGAAGAAGCAGCGATTACCAACCTCGTATTGATGATAAAGCAGTTCATCATACAGGAAACCACAAAAGATGCCATGCGCTACTTGGAACAAGAGAAGGAAAGACTCAATAATAGGATAAAAGAGCTGGAACAAGGTAATTAGATAATGGATAACAACACAAAGCATAGAATACTTTTTGTCTGTCATGGGAACATCTGCCGAAGCCCGATGGCGGAATTCGTGATGAAGGACTTAGTGATGAAAGTGGGACTGGAGGATAGTTTCATGATTGAATCAGCGGCTACCTCGACAGAGGAGATAGGCAATAGCGTCTATCCCCCAGCCCGACGGAAACTGGCAGAGCACGGCATCGGTTGTGCGGGCAAAACGGCACGACAGATGACGCGCTCGGACTATAACCGCTACGACCTGCTGATAGGCATGGACTCGTGGAACATCCGCAACATGCGGAACATTTGCGGTGGCGATCCGGAAGGGAAGATTGTG
>Ga0310695_10009345_pt1 | contig 14762 bp, 11 predicted proteins | sample RumenRJG_04DNA_FD_203882 | JGI IMG/M metagenome (GOLD analysis project Ga0310695, IMG submission 203882) | Bovine rumen microbial communities from Lethbridge, Alberta, Canada - RJG_04 (v2) (version 2) | ecosystem: Host-associated > Mammals > Digestive system > Stomach > Rumen | place: Canada... | reverse complement strand
GGGCTTTTCGGTGACATCAGCAACACAAATGGCGAAAATCAGTAAATCGGGTTGATTTATCAGTCATTCATTTAGGCCCTGATCGCGATGAGCGGCGTAACTTTGCCACCACAATAAAGAACTAAAAACATCAAGACTATGACAAAGATTGCATTCATCAGACCAAACGTGTCATCTCAGGTAGGGACGCGGCGTGCCGCGTGATTGCCGCTGTCGTCCACTAATATTGCTGATTGCCTTGTAAATCAGAATGATTCATTGTTTGTCCGATCACGCGGCACGCCGCGTCCCTACAATGTGAAATTGTCGGGCAAATTCATTTTGACACACCCACATTTGATCACTCGTAACTTGTCACCCGTAACTCGTAACTTGTAACTCGTAACTTGTAACTTGTAACTCGTAACTTGTAACTCGTAGCTCGTAACTTGTAACTTGTAACTTGTAACTCATCATGAATAGGCTATTATCTCTCATCTTCGTAATCGCGTTGTCATGCATTGTCACAACAGGGGCTCAGACCATATTTCCTGCCGACATGCAGGCTCCAGCAGCATTCAATACTGGCAAGGTTCACATCTCGGTGATCAGTCACAGCGAGCATCAGATGACCACAAACTTCCTCTTTGAGCGTGGTAGTCGCAACTCGTGGCACTATCACCCCAATGCCACACAGGTGCTGATGGTGCTCAGTGGCGAGGCATACTATCAAGAAGAGGGCAAGCCCAAGCAATTGTTGCGCAGAGGTGATGTTGTGACCACCGCACCCAATGTGCGCCACTGGAATGGTGCCACCCCCTGGAGCGATGCCGAGTGCATGACAGTGAGCGACATCGTGCCCGGCGAGCAACATGCCGTCCAGTTGCGCAAGGTTACTGACGAGGAGTTTGCAAGTCCTCTGTCACGCGACAACATGATTGTGCGCATTGCCGAGATTGAGGTTTATCCGCAGTATCTGCAGGAGTATCTGGCAATTGCCCGCGAGGTCGACCGCCTCTCGGTCGAGCGCGAGCCGGGCGTCATCTGCCTATTCCCCATGCAGAGTGCCGAGGACTCCACACAGATACGCATTCTCGAGATCTATGCGTCGGACGATGCCTATCAGCAGCACCTCAAGACCGAACACTTCCTGCGCTACAAGCAGGGCACCCTGCACATGGTCAAGTCGTTGCGACTGCCTACCATGAAGCCCCTCGACCCCGAAACGATGACAAAAATATTCACCAAAATCAGATAACACAATGCAGTATATCCAACTAGGCAATTCTGACCTCAACGTGTCGCGCATCTGTCTGGGATGCATGGGATTTGGCGACCCAAGCATCGGCCAGCACTCATGGACCATCGACGAGGAGCACACCCGCCAGATTATCCGTCGCTCGCTCGACCTCGGCGTCAACTTCTTCGACACAGCCATCGCCTACCAGCTGGGCACCTCGGAGCAATATGTGGGCCGTGCCTTGCGCGACATGAGCCATCGCGACGAGGTGGTGGTCGCCACCAAGTTCCTGCCTCGCACCGACGAGGAGATTGCATCCGGCATCGATGGCCGCCAGCATGTGATCAACAACATCGATGCCAGCCTGCAACACCTGGGCATGGACTACGTCGACCTGTACATCTATCACATCTGGGACTACAAGACACCTGCCGAGGAGATTCTCGAGGGCATGAACGAGGCGGTGCGCACCGGCAAGGCGCGCTACATCGGCATCGCCAATGCCTATGCCTATCAGGTGGCCAAGATGAATGCCCTGGCCGAACGCCGTGGATGGGCTAAGTTCATCAGTGTGCAGAACCACTACAACCTCATCATGCGTGAGAAGGAGCGCGAGATGTTCGCCTTCTGCCGCGAGGACAATATCGCCATGACACCCTACAGCGCACTGGCCTCGGGCAAACTGGCCAAGCGCCCCGGCGAGACCTCCAAGCGACAAACCGAGGACTCGTTCATGCACTTCAAGTACGATGCTACCGCCCAGCAGGATGGCCGCATCATCGAGCGTGTGGTTGAATTGGCCGACCGCTACGGTGTGGAGATGACACAGATAGCGCTGGCATGGCTGCTCACCAAGGTAGAGTCGCCCATCGTCGGAGCCACCAAACTGCACCACATCGAGGGCGCAGTCAAGTCGCTCGACGTTCACCTGACTGCCGACGACATTCGCTATCTTGAGGAACCCTATGTGCCGCACAACCTCTCGGGTGTGATGGCGGTCAACAAGCCCACCATGAGCGAGGAGCCCGTCTGGGTTTCAGCCAGCCGTAACAAGTAATATGAAATTCAAGTTTCTACAGTAGTTAAGGAGTTAACTACTGACAAGAAGCCACTTTAGATAGTTAAATCATGAAACAGAACATTGGACAGAAACTGGCACTCTATCCCACGCCAGCCACAGTCGTAGGTACTGTGGGAGAAGAAGGGAAAATCAACTGGATGCTTGTGGCCCATGTGGGCATAGTCAGCCACTCGAAACTGCTGTTAAGCATTCACTCGGCTCACCATAGTGTGAAAGCCATCGACGAGAGCAAGCGACTCTCAATCAATCTCATCGACGAAGCCTTTGTCACCGCCGCCGACTACACAGGCACCGTCAGCGGAGCCAAGACCGACAAGTCATCCGTCCTGCCCTATCATCTGGGTGAGGCAGGCATGCCCGTCATCGAGCAGTCGCCACTGGTGATGGAGTGTGAGGTCATCGACACTTATGAGATTGACGGCTTCAAGAACTACATCTGCACAGTGCTCAACACCTACGTCGAAGAGGATATGCTCGATGAGAAGGGGAGACCCGACTACGCGCGGTTGAAGCCTGTCCTATTTGAAATGCCCACCTACAAATATCTGCGCACGGGCGATATCATTGGCGACTGCATGAAGATGGGCAAAGCATACGGAGAAACATTGAAATAAATCATGAAAAAGAAAATCATCATCATGCTCGCGGCACTGCTGACCATCGGTCTGGGTGCCCATGCACAGAGCAGCAACAAGGAGAACAAAGAAATGAAAAAAGAATTAGTAGCCTATTTCTCGGCATCGGGCGTCACTCGGGGTGTAGCCCAGCAGCTGGCCGAGGTCGCAGGGGCCGACCTGCACGAGATTCGGCCCGAGAAGCCCTATACCGACGCTGATCTCAACTGGAATAACCAGCAGAGCCGCAGCAGCCTTGAGATGAAAGACAGCAGTTCGCGTCCGGCCATCACCGACAAACTAGAAAACATGCAGGACTATGATGTGGTGTATGTCGGATTCCCCATCTGGTGGTACACAGCACCGACCATCATCAACACCTTCATGGAGGCCTACGACTTCGCCGGCAAGACGGTCATCCCCTTTGCCACCTCGGGCGGCAGCAGCATCCAGAAGGCGTGTGCCGACCTGAAAGCCACCTATCCAAATGTGAATTGGCGAGAGGGGAAACTCCTGAACCGCGCATCAATAAGCGAGTTGCAGCACTGGGTGGAAAGTAACCGATAACATGGCTCAAATATGCAAACAACAAGTGGGTGTACCACTTCATCATGGCACACCCTCTTGTTGTTTGCGTTAGCGCCGGCTAGACGTTCTTGCCCAGGTCGTAGGCGGCTTGCAGCTTGGGGTTGCCGGCTATCTCCCGGGGGTCGTTCACGCCACCGCAGAAGACGGTGCCCGCCAGACGGCTCTTGGGATAGCAGTCGATCCACCCCGTCAGGCCAGCCTCGGCGCGCTTGGGGGTGAATTCCTCGGCTTCGGCAGCAGTGGTGAGCAGATAGACATCGCGGAACTGGTAGTCCTGCTCGTACATGGCATTCATGCGGTCGATGAGGGTCTTCATCTGACCGCTCATCTCATAGTAGTAGATGGGTGTGGCCCATGCCACGACATCGGCCTCCAGGACCCGTGCCATGATGTCGTTGACATCGTCGCTGATGACGCATCGTCCCAACTTCTGGCAAGCGAGGCAGCCCTTGCAGAACTGGATGTTCTTGTCCACAAGCGAGATTTTCTCCACATTGTTACCGGCGGCTTGGGCACCCGCCACAAACTGGTCGGCCAGCATGTCGCTGTTTGAGCCACGGCGCAGGCTCGTCGAGATTACAATTACTTTCTTCATTTCTCTTTTTTTTATCTTTCTAAAGGGGGGTTATGTCAGGAGTTAAGGAGTTATGTCAGGAGTTAAGGGAGTTAAGGGAGTTAAGGAGTTAAGACGGATGCTCTTGTTGCTCTTAATTCCCCATCATTTCAGCATCTGCCAGCCAGTCTGGAGTCGAATCACGCGGCGCGCCGCGTCCCTACTGCCGCTATAATGTAACGTCTTAACTCCATTTAACTACTTAACTTCTTAACTACTAAAAAACTCCATTTAACTACTTTAACTACTTAACTTCTTAATTTCTTTAACTACTTCAGATGTCATTGATTGACTGTGCTGATGGTGGCAACGACATACTCCGAGCGGGTGCCGATGCGGTACTTGCCGCCCCAGATGCCGATGCCCGAACTAACGTAGTAGTGCGTGTTGCCCTTGCGGCAGTAGCCCCATGCGTTCTCATACATGCGGTGCACCATCAGGCTGATGGGCCACACTTGCCCCTCGTGGGTGTGACCGCTGAACTGCAAGTCGACACCACACTGCTGCGACTCTTCCAGATTGTAGGGCTGGTGGTCGAGCACGATGATGAACTTGTTGCGGTCGGCCCCCTCAAGCAACTGGCTTGTGGAGCGACGGTGACTATTCGAGCGGTCGTCGCGCCCCACAATGAGCAGGTCGCCCACATTGAGCACACTGTCGCGCAACAGGGTGATGCCAGCCTGGCGGTAGAAATCGAGTGAGCGGTCGATGCCGGTGATGTACTCGTGGTTGCCCAGACAAGCCACCACGGGTGCGTTGAGACGGTGGAAGTCGGCAGCCATGTCCTCATCGAGCAGGGGCCGCACATAGCCATCGATGATGTCGCCCGCCACCAGTATCAGGTCGGGGTTCTCGGCATTGATCATCTCGACCCACCGCCGCCACTCGGCCTTGCGGTTGTGGTAGCCCAGGTGCAGGTCGCTCAGCAACAGCACCCTGACGGGCTTGGTCAGACGCTTGGAGGTGGTCAGCGACAGGGGCTCCTTGATCTTGTTGTGATAGTGCAAGTTGCCATAGATGAGCAGACCGGCAATCACAGCGGTGATGGTGCCCGCCACCCAGGCGTTGTCGTGCAGCCAGGCCTTGGGCACCAGGTGTACCAGCCGCCCCAGGTCGAGTAGCACAAAGGCCAGGAGCAGATAGAGGAACACGATGAGCCACGACGTGCTCACATCATAGGCCACCGAGGCGGCCTCGAGCGGCATGCGGTCGAACGTGCCGGCAATCCCGGCAATCATCATCGCCAGGGCTGCAGTCATGAGTGCCACCACCGTCCACTTGCCCCACAGGGGCAGCGGCAGCACTTGATGGACGTGCCACATCACATAGACGTGAGCCAGCACGGGAATTAGCATAAAGAGGATAAAGCCAAATTTCATTTCTCAAGGGTTGTGTGAATGGTGGCTCGCGACATGAATCGCAAGCGAGCGAGGCTGCAAAGTTACAAAAAAGTCAAATACCGCAGGGCAATTTTATGGAGTTATTTTTGGGCTGAAACAGCACATCATCCACAAGTTCTGTCAGGTTGTTGGAGTTTTTCACGACCCATCGATGATCATAATTGGCAACAATTCACTAACTTTGCATGGAGAATAAAACACCAACGACGACAAACCACTGATTGACTGAAAGATATGATTAAAGACTTCAATTTCTATGCGCCGACACGCGTGGTGTTCGGCGGGCAAGCCGAGGACAAAATCGGCCAACTGGTAGCGAACTACGGCGGCACGCGGGTGCTGCTGCACTATGGCGGCGGCTCGGCCGAGCGGTCGGGTCTGCTGGGCGTGGTGCGCCAGCAACTCACACAAGCAGGCATCGCGTGGTGCGAACTGGGTGGTGTGGTGCCCAACCCCTTGTTGTCCAAGGTGCGCGAGGGCATCGACCTGTGCCGCCGCGAGAGGGTCGACTTTATCCTGGCCGTGGGCGGTGGCAGTGTCATCGACTCGTCCAAGGCCATCGGCTACGGCGTGCCCTACCCGGGCGATGTGTGGGACTTCTGGGACGGCAAGGCCGTGCCCCAGGCATGCCTGCCCATCGGCGTTGTGCTCACCATCCCCGCCGCAGGCAGCGAGATGTCGTCGAGTTGTGTCATCACCAACGATGACGGCCTGCTCAAGCGTGGCGTGAACAGCGACCTGTGCCGATGCCGCTTTGCGGTGATGAATCCCGCTCGCACCTACACCTTGCCGCCCTATCAGACGGCTGCCGGTGCTACCGACATCATGATGCACACCATGGAGCGCTATTTCTCAAAGTATGAGGACATGACCCTGACCGACGCCATCAGCGAGGCACTGTTGCGCACGGTGCGCGATGCCGCCATGGTGGTGCTTGAACATCCCGAGGACTATCGCCATCGCGCCCAGATCATGTGGGCAGGCTCGCTGGCTCACAACGACCTGACCGAGTGCGGCACCGAGAAAGACTTTGCCACACACCGGCTAGAACACGAACTGAGTGCCCTCTTCGGGGTGACACATGGGGCAGGACTTGCCGCACTGTGGCCCTCATGGGCACGCTATGTCAAGGCGAAGCACCTGGCCCGGTTCGTGCAGTTTGCCGTCAATGTCATGGGAGTGACCAACGACTTCACCCACCCCGAGGAGACAGCCGAGGCCGGTATCCGCGCCATCGAGTCGTTCTATCGCCAGATAGGCATGCCCACCAACATCCACGAGTTGCTGGGACGCGACATCACCGACGACGAGATTGAGATCCTGGTCGACAAGTGCTCGCGCGGAGGCACCATCACTGTTGGGGCTATGGAGGTGCTGAACGCCGCCGACATGCGCGCCATCTATCAGATGGCCCGGTAAGCGACAATCGGGTGACAGCCCAACTGCTGCTACCTATTGTCGTTCTGAATAGTTGATGAGATAGACGCGGCTGCGGGCACGAGTGAGGGCGGTATAGAACCAGCGATAGAAGTCGAGAGTAGACAGAGCCTCGCGGGGAATGCCGCCCATGTCGATAAACACATTCTGCCACTGGCCACCCTGTGCCTTGTGGCACGTCACAGCATAGGCCATCTTGACCTGCAGGGCGTTGAAGTAGGGGTGTCTTTTCAGGGCACGAAGTCGCGAGCGCTGGTCGCCCGGCAATTCGGCCATCACTTCGTTGAACAGACGCTCTTGCTGGGGGCGTGTCAGGGCCGACGTGTCGCTGAGCAGGCAGTCGAGCACCACCTTGGCCTCCATCTCGGTGCCCTCGTGATCGGGCAACTCCAGCACGACTGTGGCAAAGCGCAATCCGTATCGTCGCTCCACCTCGCCGCGCACACGCCGCACGATGGCGACATCGCCATTGGCCACAAAATCAACCTTCTCATAGTCCTCGGCCCAATAATAATTGTTCTTGACAACCAGCAGCAGGTCGCCACTGGCCAATTCTTCCTCACGATACAAGATCTGGTTACGCACACCGGCATTGAATTGCGTGGCCCTCCAGTTGCTGCGGCTGATGATGATGGTCTGGTCGATGCCATCGCGGTCATAGCAGTCGCTGATGGTCTCGAGCAGCATGTCGCCTGTCACGGTGGCGATGTCGGTGAAGCCCTCCAGTTGCAGGTGCGGCTCGACGAGGTGCTCTTGCTCCATAGCCTGCCGCAACAGGGTGGCGTTGTGCAGGATACCGCTCTCCTGGGTCTGACGAGCCGTCTGCCGCAATGTCGTGCCCACCACATCCAGGCCATAGCCCCGCAGCACTGCCGGGTTGAGCGCGACACTCTCGGTGGCGCCCACTGGCGGCAACTGCGCCGTGTCGCCCACCAGCAAAAGTCGGCAATTCTGCCCACTATAGACGTAGGTGATGAGGTCATCCAGCAATTGTCCTGTGCCGAAGATGGCTCCCTCGCCCACTCCATTGGCTATCATCGATGCCTCATCGACAATAAACAGCGTGTCGGTGTGACGGTTCTCAGCCAAGCCGAACGTATCACTGCCATAACTCTGCTGACGGTAGATCTTGCGGTGAATCGTCCATGCCGTGTGACCCGAGTAGTCACTCATGATGTGGGCGGCACGGCCCGTAGGAGCCATGAGCACACACTTGCGCAAGCGGGCTCGCAGTGCCCTGACCAGCGCACCGATAATGCTGGTCTTGCCCGTGCCGGCATAGCCCGTGAGCAAGAACACCGTGCGGTCGCCACCGTGCTGTACAAAGCGGTCGAGCAGCGCGATGAGTTGCATCTGCTCGTCGGTGGGATTATACGGAAGTTCGTACAACATCGCCTCGCCCAGGGTTCTATGAGCCTGTTGCCCAGCGGATTGCGAAGCAATTTGTGCATTGTGCATTGAGCATTGTGCATGGTCTTTAAGCCACCGGTAAGGACCTATAAAGAAATCACGGTCATGCAAGTGAGGATGAGGCACTTGCAGGGTGGGCAAATCAATGGTGACGCTGTTGCCTTGACTATCGTCGATGGCCATAATGTCGATATCGACCAAGCGGTCGACATAACCGCCCTGAGCATCGCGGTGAGCGGCACTGCCCAGGCTGCGCTCGATGTCGTGGATGCGGTCGAGCATCACCAGCGGTTCCAAGTCGCTGTCGAGGGCGATGCCCACATTGAGGAATCGGTTCTCGCTCTCAAATCCCCACGGCTCACTCTCGACAACAGGCGACACCGTGCAGTTGCCGGTGCCGCCAGTGAGGGCTGCTATGGCCCGCCGCAGGTTGTCGTGGCGGTCGCCCAGATTGGTGCCTATGTTCAGGTAATAGCGCATGGTCAGAACACCAGGCTCACGCCACCCATGACGTTGATGCCCTGGCTGCCCATGCCCATCATGTAGTCCCACTTGCGGTTGAGCAGGTTGTTGGCCTTGGCCCACAAGGTGAGCACCTTGTCGAAGCGGTAGCTCGCTCCGGCATGGAGGTTGAGCAGGTTGTCCATGTCGGCAAAGTTGAACGTCTCGCACGACCAGTAGTCGCGGTCGATCGAGGTGAGGTAGATAACCGATGAAGGGTTGAGCACCGAGCGGCCGCTGCGATATTGCAGCCCCAGGTCGATGGCCAGACGGCGGATGGGTGTGACACGCACATCAAAGGTGACATTGCAGTTGGCCCCGTCCAGCCCGTCGATGGGGTAGCCCTTGTACCACTTGCCCTGCTCCTCGTCGTCGTCGACCGGCGCGTACTGGAATGCCGCCTTGGCCTCGATGAGCGAGCGGTACTTGTAGGCAAGCTCAGCCCCGACGTAGGCGCCTCGCGAGTCGTAGTTGTAGTAGTGGCTCACGGCATACATGTTGTTGCCGGTGTAGCGGTCATTGAGTATGACCGACGGCTTGTCGGGCACGGGAAGCACCGTGTTGAAGTCGCTCTTGAAGATGCCGTAGCCGCCATAAAGTTGGGCACTGAAGCCAGCGAAAGGTCCAATCTTGAACCCCGCACGGCCATCCAGCGGGCTGAAGGTGTTGTAGTAATAGCCCATGGGGTCGCTGTAGCGGTTCTGCGCCGCCATGGCACTGAGCGTGTTCAGCGTCTTGCCGCCACTGACGTCGACAAAGATGGCTGCGCCGTCCACGATGTCGATGTCCAGCTGGACGCGGGGCGAGATGTGGAACTTCTTCGTGTCCCTATACAAGTGCATGTCGCCTATCACAATGTCTACACCCGCCAGTGCGCGGAAGATGCTGTTCTGCCACTGGTAATAGGGCGAGATGGTGAACATGAAGTTATTGCGCTTGTCGCTGAAGTTATAGTCCGCATTGTCATCGTAGATGTAGGGAGTGGTGGTCTCGCACTTGTGATTGACGTAGTCGCCAGTCAAGTCCAGCCCCACAGTGCCACTGGCCAGCTGGTAGGTGGCTCCGAGGTTGAAAGTGAGTACATTCTCCTTGGCTCCCTTGATGTCGCTGAACAGCGTCTTGTCGTATCCGGCATGGTTGATGGAGATGCCGGCATGGTATCCAAACTCACGGTCCGACAGTGTGATGGGCGTTCCTTCCCAGCCCACCTGTGCGCCCACCTCGGTGAACGACTGCTTGTTGTCTTCGTCCCAGGCGCGCTCCTGGTGGCCGTAGTAGTTGAAACTGTCGAAGTGTCCGCGCAGGCTCATGTTGAGCGTCCCCGCGCGGTTGTTGTTCTCAAAGTCCACGCCCAGCACGTTGTCGTTGAACTTCTGCTTGAGCCGCTCGGCCTCATCCCAGATGAGCCGTGTGCCGTTCTTGCCGGCCCAGGTGCTGTTGTGCTGAATCCACACGCCCAGCGTGTTCTGCTCGGTGTCGAGGATGCGGTAACCGGCACTGCCGGTGAAGTTTGCCGCCATGCCGCCTCCCACTTGCAGATAACCACGCTTGCCGCTGAAGTTATGAGCCGTGCGGTAGCCGTAGGGCATCATTGTGGGGATGCTCGATGGCACGTTGGTAGCCTCGGCCCAGTCGCTGTAGTTGAGCGTAGTCTTGGCCGGAGCGGTCACTTTCTTGACTGTGGGCAGGGTGTTCTTTTTGGTGGCCTTCTTCTCGACGGGCACGAAGTCCTTCTCCAGGGTGATTTCCTTGTTCAGGTCCTTCTTGCCAGCGTCCTGTGCGGTTGCTCCTGCCACGGTCAGCACCGCCGCCATCAGGCCGATATAGAGTTTCTTGTTCATGAGTTCTTTGTTGTTTTTCCGATTTATCGAGCAATCGAATGATCGAGTAGTCGAATGTTAGAGGAGCATTACCTTACTTCTTTTTCTTGAGGGCGGCGAGGCGCTGGTCTACTGCCTCGGTGATGTCTTTTTCCTTGCCGGGATAGTTGCTCTTGAGGCTCTGCAAGTACTCGCGGGCCTCGCTGGTCTTGCCCTGCTTGACATAGATGTCGCTCAGCAAGATGAAGGTGCGAGCAAGCCAGTAGGCGTGCGGTGTGCCCGCATCGACCAGGCTATTGGCGGTGCGCTCGGCCTGCTTGATGTTGCCGGCATCGAACTGCAGTTGTGCCAACTCGTAGGCGGCCTGTGCGCCCTCTTCGCTCTTGGTGTCCTTGGCCAGCGTCTTGAGGTCGCTCTCGGCACTCTTGCTGTCGCCCAGGTGCGAGGCAGCGATGGCGCGGTTCATGGTCACCTCCTTCTCCTCGCCGGCACTGAGTCCGCCACGCTGCAGCAGGCTGGCGCAGACGTTCTTCAGTTCGTTCCAGTTGCTCAGTTGCTTGGCAGCACGCATCATGCCCAGTTCGGCAGTGGTGCGGTTGTCATCGCTCGACGAGAGTTCGGCCAGTTCCTTGTAACTCTGCAGGGCATCGTTGGCCTTGCCCAACTGCAAGAGGGCATCACTGCGCATGGCCATGGCATCCTCGGCCCATGAGGCCTGTTTGTTGCCGCGCAGAGCCTCATCCAGGCCAGCCAGCGCGTCGTTGAGGCGGCCGTTGTTGTAGTTGTGGCGGGCGATGTAGTAGCGAGCCTTGGCTGCGTATGCACCGCTGGGATTCTGCTGCAAGTACTGCTGCATCTTGGTGATGTTGGGTTTTGTGGCGATAGCGGCCTTCTCGGCTGCCTCAAAGGTGAGACGGTCCACCTCGCTCACATCAACGCGCGGTCCATTGGGGATGGCGTTGAGGAACTTCTGGAAGTCGCCCAACTGCCCACGGTCGGCATAGATGAGTTTCATGTCCTCGGCGGCAGCCTGTGCTTCCTCGCTGCTCGGGTAGTTCTTGATGACCTTCTTGTAGGCCTCGATAGCGGCATCCTCGTTGTTCATGTTCTTGTCCACAACAGCCATCTGCAGCAAGCCCTTGCGGGCCTCGACGCTCTTGGGATAGGCCTTGAGCAGTGCGTTGTAGGCAGCAACAGCCTCATTGCCCTTGCCGTCATAGGCCAGTGCGTTGCCCTTCTCAAGCATCGCTTGTGGGACGAGGTCGCTCTTGGGGTAGGCCTTGATGAGCGCATCTAGCGCGCTGACCTGCTGGCCATACTGCTTGGTCATGCCCAGCATCATGGCTTTCTGGTACATCGAGTAGTCTTTTGCCGACCCTTTGGCATCGGCAAGTGCCTTGTCATAACTAGCCTGTGCGGCTGCGTACTCCTGTGTGTAATATTGGGTGTCGCCCAGGCGGTTATAAGCATCGGCCTTGAGTTCGTCGGCCAGTTTGCCACCTGCCAGCGCGTTCTGGAAGGCCTTCTTGGCCTCGGCATAACGGCGCTGCTGGTAGAGCGAGTAGCCCAGGTTGTACTGTGCCAGGCTGTAATTGTCATCACCCTTGCTGGTGGCGTTGACATAACTCATCTGATTGCTGGTGGCACCCTTGTAGTCACCGGTGCGATATTGTGCCTCGGCTAGCCACAAGCGGCTCTCGTTGAGCACGGTCTTGTCCTGGTTGCCCAAGTCGACGGCCTGCTTGAGGTAGTTGACCGCCTGCTGGTCCTGCCCGTTTGAGAGTGCTTGCACGCCCAGGTTGTAGAGCACATACTGCTTGGCACGCTTGACCTTGCCACTGGGATTCTTAATGTTATTGATACTCTGCAATGCTTTGCCATAGTCGGTGCTGGTGAGATAAGCATCGACCAGATAGCCCTCCACCTGGTCTTTGTAGCGACTCTTGGGATAGTCGTTGAGGAAGGTCTCAAACATTTCAATCGACTTGTCAAACGGGGTTCGGGCACCCTGGTTCTGGCTGATAGCATAGTTGTAGAACGCCGTTTCGCGCACATTGCGGTCATGGTTCATCTTGGCCGACTGCTCGAAGGCACGTGCCGCACCATTCAGGTCATTCTGCTTGAGTTTGCACTGACCCAGATAGAGCCACGCGCTTTGTGCCAGAGCATCGTCCTCGTCGGTGGCCAGTGGCATGAGTTCGGCCGCACGCTTGTAGTTGCCCTCGTTATAGTCGAGCACACCCAGGGTGTAAGCCGCAGTGCGATAGATGTCGCCTTCGGGCTCGGCGACATATCGTTCAAGATAGGTGCGTGCCTCACGCGTGTTGCCCTGATGATAGTAACTCTCACCGACCATGCGGTTAAGTTCGGCATCAAAGTAGTTGTTCTTTTGCTCACTGAGCAGTTGGCGGCCCGTGGCAATGACATCGGCAAACTGCCCACGGTTATACTTGATCTGGGTGATGTAATACTGCGCCTGATAGCCCAACTCGGTAGTGGGGTCGATGTGCTGGAAGCGGTCCAGAGCATCGTCCAGGTTGCCGTTGGCATACTCGACATAGGCCTTGTAGAACACCGATGCCTGACCATAGCGCTTGGTGGCAGCCAGACGATGATACTGCTGCTCGGCCTCATCATAGTGGCCTTGCCGCAAGTTGCAGTAAGCCTTGCGATAGAGCAGATCCTCATTGGCATCAAGGTCTTGTGCGGCGGGTCGCACGAGCGAGTAACTGAGCATTGCGTTGTCCCAGTCGCCACGATAGAAGTAGTAGTCACCAATCTTCATCTGTGCCGTGGTGGCCAGTGGGCTGTTGGGGTGCTCATCAATAAAAGCGATGAGCGTATCCAGACTCTTGCCTTCGCCTCGCTCAAACAGTGCCAAGGCCATCAGCAACTCGGCCTCTTCTTCTCGGTCAGCACTCAGCGGCAGTTGCTGCAAGTGGGTCAACTGGTCGATGGCTCCCACATAGTTGTGGCTGTCGTACATGAGTCGTGCCCGTTCGAGGTATCCCTCGGCACCGGCATCCATCACTGTGGGCTGTGCGCCTGCCAGCAACGGCAGAGCCAATCCCATGGTTAATAGCAGATTTTTCAGTTTCATATCTTTTTAGTAAACGAATTGACGAGTTTTATCTAGATTTTCGAGAGGTTCTAGATTTCTTGAAACCCTAGCGTTTGATTTAAACGTACAAAGTTAGTGAATATTCGGCACAAAGTAGCCACATTGTTAATAAAATTCTCCAATTCTGTTAAAATTAAGATTTTTTAGGCACGACTACTGCGAATTGTTCGTACATTTGCACTAATCAAACCATTCACAACCATCAAACTATGAAAATTGGAGACAAGATACCCGAAGTTTTGGGCGTTGACCAGGAGGGTCGCGAGCACCGCGCCAGCGACTATGCCGGCAAGAAACTGATTATCTATTTCTACCCCAAGGACAACACATCGGGCTGCACTGCCGAGGCATGCAGCCTGCGCGACGGCTACAGCGATCTGCGCCGAGCCGGCTACGCCCTGCTAGGCGTGAGTAAGGACTCGGCCGCTTCACACACTAAGTTTGCCGAAAAGCACTCGCTGCCGTTCCCGCTGATTGCCGACACCGACACCTCGCTGCAACAAGCCTTCGGCGTATGGCGCGAGAAGAAGATGGCGGGCCGCACCTACATGGGCACTGTGCGCACCACATTTGTCGTCGATGAGCAGGGCATCGTCACCCACATCATCGACAAGGTCAACAACAAGGACGCTGCCGGCCAGCTGCTGCAACTACTGGGCCATTAACTGGTCGTAATCATATCGGTTGCGCACCATTCGCCGCGGACACTTGTATTCGGGTGCAAGCATGTCGAGCCGGGCATCGTAATAAGGGCTCGAGATGCCTGCCAACCCCAGCAGCAGCTGCGACAGGTTGTCGGTCGTGCCCGGGCGCGAAGCGGCCCGCCGCAAGCGGCTGACCACATCGGCATGTGCGGTCATGAACGCCGGCGAGCACCACACCACCATGGGCACCTCGTGCTGGTAGCGCACCATCAGCTCGGGGTGCCGGCGGTCGTCGCGCCGGCCCTGGCTGTCGC
>Ga0310695_10009344_pt1 | contig 14764 bp, 12 predicted proteins | sample RumenRJG_04DNA_FD_203882 | JGI IMG/M metagenome (GOLD analysis project Ga0310695, IMG submission 203882) | Bovine rumen microbial communities from Lethbridge, Alberta, Canada - RJG_04 (v2) (version 2) | ecosystem: Host-associated > Mammals > Digestive system > Stomach > Rumen | place: Canada... | reverse complement strand
CATTGCCACCAGCGCCAGACCCAATACGAAAGTCACAATTATAAATAACTTTTTCATTCTTCTTTATCTCTATATCGACTGCAAATATACAACTATTTTTACTAATAAGTTTGCAAAAGACGAAAAAGATAATCCATGGTACGTTAGGCGAGACAGTATCTGTCCCCATTGTACAAACCCCTAAGGAAACAACTCCACCATCTCCACCCTTTTTTACTTGTTTCAAAATAATCAATGAGTCTTAACCCCTCCTATCATCCAATAACGCTGCCTTATTGCAAAATAACCCTGCCTTCTCACGCAAGAAAGCAGGGTTAACCAGATCAAGTGTCAGTCCATAGTGCACAAGTAGAGTTTCGCTGTGCTTGGGAGGAATCAAAACCTGTCCCACCGATTCTTCGGATCAAGTCCTCCAAAGCGGATCAGAGAGTCCCTTGATCCTAAGTCACTGACTGACTTTGCTCCGATTTTTGGCCCGATTATCGGCCTTTGACTGACTTTGCTCCGACGTGAGAGCACTTAGAAGATCCCCTTTTTCGGAATTCTTGTCAAAATCGCCTCATTCAGCTGACTGAATCTTGCCGTTCAAACTGACTGAACATGCTCCGACGTGCGCATATTCCATTAATACTCTTTTCAATCAAAACTGTGATTGAAAGAAGAGAGATTTCTGAGAGGTCTTTACTTTTTTATTATAGGCAAACGTGCTGAAGCATGGTAACTTCAGCACAATATGTCACCTGTCCCTTGACATAAACTTGAACTGAAGATGGCTCAAGTCCTCCAAAGCGGATCAGAGTCCCTTGATTCTACACAACCAATGTAATCTCACATGTTTGAAAGTTTATTTCCCAGTTCCCTTGTGGATGACTTTCCCAATTATATTTCTTAGACATGTTGTCCCACCACTGTTGAAATTTTGTGCTATTAACTCCCATATCCTTTACCAACTTTTCATACAAATCAGAATCGTTGGCATTTAATATTTTTGCTAATTCTACCAATCCATTCTTACGTTCAAAAAGCGCCTGAATCTCATCACGCTCCTCAGGACTAACTTGTCCCACAATTTTTTTTATTTCCATCTGTTTACTTTATTAAAAGGGTCTAAATAATCAATTTCTGGTATCTCATGAGAATATTTTAATCTAATTCCACGTTCTTGTAGTTTTTTTTGTAACAGACGCGAGGAATTTCTTTCTAAATGTGCCACAACACACTGTTCATGTGAAGGGGTGTTACAATCCAACGTTGTGTTTTGATTCATCCAAATGCAACGCTTACACTGAAATGCATCACATACTCGACAAATAGGTGCATAATCAAGTTTATATAATTGTTGATTACGAATAAACAAACCTCTCTCTAAAGAACCGACATCCTCTTTGGGATAGAATGCAGGACAAATATAAAACTTGCCATTCGGAGCCAAAACCAGTGAAGAATCACCTGCATTACAGTTATTCATGGCTTTAAGAGACAATCTATCTGTTAACAGATTGAATTGTACTGATTTGCCGTTTTCATAGAGTCCTACTATATAATCTACAAGATGCTCAAGTAAATTTTGATAAATATTGAAATCTTCATTTTTCCATTGAGGGATATCAGTCAAAACAACGTTCAATCTTGAGACTATATTAAAAGTATCCTTTATCATAGTCTCATGACCTAATAGTTCTTGTAAAGTACAACGCCACAAGACACATTTGTTAAGAAGACCTTTTTCTGACAAGCTATCTACGACAACGACATCTAATTCTTCGCCACATTCTAATGGCCCAATTTTTGAATGGTCAATGGTTTCAATAGCTTCCTTATATTCTTTTGGCAGATGATAATTGGGGTATACAAATTGAATATTAAGGTTCTCTTTCATTGCCCATACAACACCTCGCTTTAAAACATCAATATCTATCAAACGATGTTCCTTTAGGGTATTTTCGTAGTGGCAATACGAAACACTTGATTCATCTAACAATATGATAAGATATGTCAACATACGCAAGTATTTGATTTACGTTTTTGTTCCTCATATTCCTGTAGTTCCAACTTGCGAAACAACTTATTCCAATAATAGTTATTTGCACGAACACGGGCCTTATGCATTTTACAGATGGCCGTTGCTCTCTGATAGATGGTATGCGTATCTGCTGCATCAAAATTTTCTCCCTGACACCATGCACAACCACTGGCCACCTCACAGTGAATACACTCGCTTGTTGACTGAGTGGTACGGTCTAGTGTTAAGAACGGACGCAACTTATTCTGGTCAATGCCATCTTTTACATTACCAATAATCCATGCAGGTTTGCTTCTTAAAGAGTATTGAGCAAAGCGTGTACATGGATAAAAGTTGCCAGCAGCATCTACAGCCAACATTTTTCCTGCCCCACACCAGTTTTGATTGTCGTGTTCTGGATCCATTGGTTTTCCTATAAATTCTGCATAGAAAGAACAAGCGTGATCACGATAAAGATCCTTATCAATAATAGCATCTGCCAAATCTGTCAACTGTTCCTCAAAATGTTCATCGTCACCATCTTTCCAAACATCTTCGAAAACGCAATTAATGTTCACTTCTTTTATACCTAAGGAATAGAGATGAAGCACGCTCTCCTTAATATACGGGATGTCTGGCGACGAGATTGTTACTTTCGTTGCAGCACCTGGAAATTGCTCAAGCCATAAAGGAATATTTCGAACAACGTCTTTATACGAGCCTTTCTCCGAATGTTTATACACACGATTCAAGTCATGTTTTAACTCAGTTCCGTCAATCGTAATACCAATACTCAGATGATTTTGGTTCTTCTTAATAAACTGTTGCACTTTTTCCTCATGATAATTGATTCCATTGGTGGAAAACGAAAAACGATAAGAGTTAAACCAATGATGGTTCCTTCTATACATTTCCGTTTTTAAGTAGTCACAGATTCTGTCAATCAAGTCAATCTCTAAAAACGGCTCACCACCTATGAAGTCCCATATAACAGAGTCTTCACGGAATTCATCTTCTCTATCCAATATGTAATCTATGGCCATCCTCGCGACATTCCATGTCATCCGTTCTTTAGTATTTTTCCCCACCAAATAGCAGTACTTACAAGCCAATTGACAATCCTTAGTCACAATGAACGTAATGCTCTTAGTCGTACGAGAATGCCATCCTTTATCACTTTCTTTTATTTTTGTCATGAAATAAGAATACACTAGGATGTCTAAACATATTATTACTTGAATAATGTACCTAGAAGTACTATTTTGTCCAGCCCTCACAGGTTATTCTACAGGATCCAAAACAAGTATCATTACATGTAGTATAACAAGTATCATTACATGTGTTGTAACACGTTCCAGTGCATGAGCTTGAACAACCTCCAGTACATTTACCCGTACAATCATTTGCACATGCCGCGACACACCCGTATTGACAATCATTTGCGCAACTCTTAGTACATTTGCCCGAACAGCCTGAGCCACATTCGTTCTTACAAGTATTTTTACAAGTAGTACTACACGAATTAGAACAACCAGAACTACATGACGAACAAGATTGAGAAGTATTGCCTTTACAACTATTCGAGCATTCACTCGTACACTGAGAAGAGCATCCTGTCGAGCATGAGGAACAAGAACTTGAGGTTTGATTCTGACACTGAGAAGAACATATACTGGAACAATCAGAACAGTCCGAAGGAGAGGTCCTTCCTGTTTTTTTATCTAACGCTGCTTCTAGATCTGGATCATCTTTATCACATGCAGCAAACAATGTTGGTCCTAAGATCATACCACCAAGTATCGGAAGACCCTTATTTATTGCTTTTTTAAAGAAAGCACGTCTACTTAATAATTCCTCACTCATAAAACCTATTATTTAATTCTATATGATAATGTAAAGAATACAACTCTGTTTTTTAACTCAACGTCAGCATTACATACCTTTGCAAGTCCTTCTTCTATAGAAAACATGGTAGCAAACTGGTCATTCACAAAGTATCCAACCCCCAAAACAATTCCATAGTCAAAGTTACCATCAAAAGAATTATTTTGTGTCTTCACTTTTGACAAAGGGAGACCAAGATACATACCACCTTTAAAGAAAACAGAATTCTCTCCAAAGGAATATGACAATGGAAGAACTTTGGCACTGATATAATCCATCGGATATGCCCCACTTCCTTTTCTTGTGTAACCTGCTCCCATTTCAACAAAATAACCATCGGGATTATAATCACCCTTCCAGAATAGTTGTCCAGAAACACCTACACCGAATCCTACTCCTGATTTAGGAGTTCCTTCATTCCATTCGAATGTTGAAAAGCCGCCATATCCATCTAGCGATGCCCCCCATGACATTCCATTATTGCTTTTGGGATGTTCCGTCTCTATAAAAAGACTTTTCCTCGCAACAGTGTGGGAAGATGAATTATTCTTACTCACTTTTGATTTGTCCTGACTAATTAACGACTTAGAATCAGATGGTGAGTTCGCAATGCTTTTTTCCTTCTTCGGAATAACTAATTTCATTCCAGCATAGAAATAATCATTAATATCTGGATTTGCTTTCTTCAATTCTTCTTCTGATATGCCATACTTCTTTGCAATACTCGCTACAGTTTCACCACGTTGAACAACATGAATAGTAGTTGACTGTGCAAATGCGAAAACTTGCATCAACCAAAAATAGAATATTATTAAAACGATTTTTTTCATTATGAATATAGTTAATTGTCTGTACAATCAATAATTTCCTTGATATTTATCTTCTTCATATTATAAAGTGGGCCATCTTTTGCTTCAGCTCTATTATATGTGATGATGTTGCCATCATCCGACTGAAGAACTGCTCGTATTTCATTTTCTTTTACAGTTTTTATTATCACATTTCTTGGAAACTGTTGTGCTTTTTCCTTTTTTGCTTTTAATTCTTCATACTCTTTCTCTACTTTTTCAAGTTCCTCCTTCTTACGTTTTACAGCTTCTAAATCATTTAAAATATCTTTTGTACCATCTGGATATTTTATAAGAAATATTTTGTATTTTGCGATATATGAAACAGGAGAAGAAAGTTTTTTTGTTTCCGTAAAAGTAACTTTGTTTTCATCCATCGAAATATTATATCCTATCAATTCCTTGCCTTCCGTTAAATAGATTACTGCAGCGCCTGTTGGTATTTTACTTACGCCACCACCAGTTATACGTTCTCCTGTTTCCGTAAAGAACACATTACCTCTCTGTTTGTATTTTATCATATATACTAATTCATTAGAAACAGATTCTTCTTTTTTCCCTTTATCGTAGAAAAACGTTTTATCTTTTGTAACTGTTACTACTCTAACATTTTTCTCCGTTCCATCACGCATGAGAATCAAATCATTTTGAGCAAACGACTTGATACTGCAAATTGACAACAATGTCAACACTAATAATAGTAATTTACTTCTCATCTTATTTGAAGCGTTTAACATTTCCGTTTGAATACCTAATCACATCAATTTCTTTTAATGGAACTCGATAACTCTTTGAGTTAAATCTACTTTGCTGAAGGGTTATCCACCCCTTACTGACACTCATGATTTTGCATTCCAAAAAACTACCATCTTTCAATTCAACAATATCTGTATCAACCGAAGTTTGCGCTTTTGCAGATTTTTCATTCTGAGATATTTCGTTTTCTGTCTCAGAAATAGGGATTTTCAGGATCAGACCAGGAAAGAGGACTTCTGTATTGCCCTTGTTTAGTTTTTCTATTTGAGAAGTTGTTATTCTGTAGTTTTGGGCTATCAATGCTAATGTCTCACCTTTTTTTACGACATGCTTACGAACCTCTTGAGACATTGCACAAAGAGGTATACCAATAATTATTATTAGAATTATAAACTTCTTCATCTATAATTAGTTTGTTTGAATAATTAGATAGTTCGAAACACTCCAAAAGAGGTTTGCATCAAGTATATATAAAGTAGAACCGCCATTTCTGTTTTTTTCAATTTTATACGAAGAAGATGGCATCTGAGTCAATATCTTCGGTGAAGAAGAGCTTATTGGTATTTCAGAGAATGTCCTTATGTCTACTTTAATAAATATGTCTTTATCAATCCCGTCAACATTAATTTTCTTCTTTTTTAAGAAACCACCAGTAAGTAGACCTGCATCACTCAACGATTTTTTTGTTCCGATTTTTACATATCCTTCATTTAGCATAACGTCTTGAGTCTTCAGGATGTTTTCTTGGATATCTACTCTCTTCGTTAGTTTCTGATTACTTTCGCTTAATGTATTTATACGTTTTGAGAGTTGAGTAATATTCAAATTTCTATCCTCAACATCACTTCTCAACTGTTTAATAATAGCATCCTTTTCCGCTATTTGCTTGTTTAGATGATCCACCAAAGCAGAAAGTCTTTCCATATTAGCACCTCTCGCTTTTAATGAATCAGCTAACTGAGCAATTTTCTGTTTCTGAACGTTTAACAGATCTTCAAATCTCCCTAAATTATTTTTTAACTGTTCCCTATCTATAATCGTTCCTTCACGTCCTTTGTTCGTAAAGAAAATCATCTCTTCATGATGAGCAATGCTATCTAGTCCATTTGCAAGTATACCAATATAATTGGTCATATCTTGCAAATTTCCTTTAGCTATTGCATTCTCTGTTTCCAAAGAATCAATTATTGTTTTCAAACGCTCATCATTATTATTTTTTTTCTCATTAGAGCAACTAAAAAACAACATAAAAGCAAAGCTGGTAATCATAGCCGAAAGAATCGCATAAGCCGAAATCTTTTTCATATCACATCTTCTATGAATGCTCCCCCATTCCCTCTCTTTATTTATATTTTTAGTTATAGGAAAACAAAAAGGCATGGGAGTTTCTACTTCTGCTCATCCGTGCTATCAGGCCTTCCAAATTGCCCAATTCCAAAGATAAGTAACGCTTACAGCCCACGCCAAACGATTATTTACAACACAAAGCTATACTTATTATAAATATAACAATAGTTGGGATTTAATCTACCCACGCAGACACCTATCGTTGCATTATCTCCTGTGGAATGATTCTAAGTTGCGAAGTTAGATAGCGCAGAATGATAACGTCCGTAAACGCCTTTCCCCTTGACCTGCCCTACAAGCGGCATCGTCGGTCTCAGAATTCCATCAATGTATTTTTGACCCGCCCAGCAACTATTGGCCGGCTAAGTCGGGACAAAGATAAGAACTTTTTTTGAAAAAACAAAGAAAAATGCATAATTTTTGGTCTTACTTATTCATAATATGTCACGTACAAGTACTGAGACGTTCAAAATTAATTAGATCACAAAAATTTCACTCAATCAAGGGCTCAATCAAAGACAGATTCTGATTGAAAAGATTATTAACAGCATATGTCATGTACCAAGTACGTGACACAAACAGGCAGAATGAAAATAGAGTTAACGCGAAATCAAAATTAAGTTTAACCAGAGTCAACCTACATCACAAATAAGTCATACAAGTAGTCAACTATAATAGTTAAACTACAGTACGTGTCTTGGTCCGTCCTTACGGACTGCCAGTTCGCTCCCTATGGACTGCGAGTCCGAAGCCTACGGACTGGGAGTTTTCATTAATCGGACTGAACGAAAGACTTAAATGTAGCAATTGCGAGTATTAAATGTAGCAATTGCGACAATTAATGACTCGGACGCAAAAAACATGGAATTCGAAAATGTCCCTCACATGTTCACATGACCCCTCTGAAAGGCCGATGTATAAAGGGCTGAAGGCACGTGAGGGACATTCGTCCTCCCTCACGCCTCCCTCACTTTTTAATCTTCAGGCCCTCGCGTCATGTAAGCGTATCTGTTCTAACGCATGTCACTATGCGATAGGAGTGAATGTGACCCAAAATGTGAGGGTAACGTGAGGGACATTGCTTATCCCTCACGTTCTTCAAATGCCCTGCAAATAAGGGTTTGAGGCCTGCGATGTGAACAAGTGAGGGTAAAAACAAATACTCGTTCGTTATTCGTCTAGAAGGCTGCCTTATTGACTGGTAACGTACGGTTAATGTTTGCAATCGTTCGCTTTAGGTGACGCTATTCATTCCCAGTCAGGGAATTTTAGATTCCCAGTTAGGGAACAAAACATTCCCAGGCAGGGAAAAATGTCCGTGCCCAGCAGAAAAGATTGTTTTTCTTTTGCTTTTTGCTTATTTTTTCGTACCTTCGCAATCAATATGACGGTATATGTGTTTGACGGAACGATGGACGGGCTGCTGACGGCGGTGTTCGACGCATTCCTTTTGAAGGAACAGCCTGAGCAGTTGCTGGCGGAGGGCGACGCGCTGCCGTTGTTTTGCGACCATACCTATCACGTGACTTCGGACGTGGAGAAAGCGCGACGGGTATGGGCAGGACTGGAGAAGAAACTGTCGTGTGAGGCCCTGCGACTGATTTCCGTCAGTTGGTTGTCGGAACTGCGGGAACTGAACACGCCGCTATTCCTATATATATGTAAGGTGTTCCGGCAGGACGACATCTCGCGGAACTACGCTGACGCCGATGTGCTGGCCGTGACGAATATCGCTCGTCGCGTGCTGCACGAGCAACTGAGGATGAAACAGTTTATCCGCTTCCAAAAGGCGAAGGACGGCACGTATCTGGGCGTTGTCTCACCAGACCACAATGTCCTGCCCATCATCACAGCCCACTTTCAGGACCGGTTTAACGATCAGCCGTGGCTCATCTATGATGCAAAGCGGCACTATGGCTATTACTATGACGGTAAAAGCGTCATACACGTCAAGTTTGAGGACGAGGCCGCGGTACCCTTCGATTTATCGAACGGGAAGATGGATGCCTCCGTGCTGAGCGACAACGACCAGTTATTCCAGGACCTCTGGCGCACGTACTTCAAGGCCATCTGCATCAAGGAGCGCATGAATCCTCGCAAGCAGTTGCAGGACATGCCGCGCCTCTATTGCAAATACATGACGGAGAAGAACTGACACTAGTCCAAACTCTTCTTGGACAACAATTTCATGTATTCATCATAAGTAATGTGTTTTCCGCCCATTGACTTGAACAGCGGAGTCTCAAACTGACAGTCAATAAAGTGGCCCCCGATAGTCTGCATGGCCTTTGCCAAATGAATCAGCGCCAACTTGAAGGCATTGGGAACCAGCGAGAACATACTCTCACCAAAGAAAGAATTACGCAGGGTGACGCCGTAGAGTCCTCCGACGAGTCTGCGGCCTTCGACATTGTCAGTCGGCTCCCATACTTCGACACTGGCGGCATAACCTTTCTGGTGCAAGTTAGTGAACGCCTCGATAATGTCAGGCCCGAGCCATGCCCCACCCTCTTCGTTGCGGCCCTGTGCCGTTGAACAGCCGTATATCACGCCCTTGAAGTCCTGATTGACGGTGACTTCATATTTTTGTTGACGCAACAGTTGCCGCATCGAGTGACTGATGTGTATCTCGTTGGGGAAGATAACGTAGCGGTCGAGCGGACAATACCAGTGTGGTTCACATTCCATCTGGAAGGCATACCAAGGGAAGAAACCATTGCTATAGGCCAACAACAGGCGCTCAACGGAGAGGGCGCCACCAATGGTCACTAGTCCATCGTCCTCACCCCAACGGGGATTGGGGAACCACAACTCGTCATCCAATTGCCAAACCATTTTTTTAGTTAAGAATTAAGAGTTAAGAATTAAGAGTTGGCAATTGACAAATCCTATGGTGACTTCGCCACCATTCTTTAGGCTGCCGAAGAGTATCTCGCGCATCAATAGCGGTTTCAGCTGCTGGGCGATGACACGATCCATCTCACGGGCACCATACTCTGCCGTAAACCCTTCCTTCAGCAGATGATCGAAGGCCTCGGAGATGAGCGTCATCTTGACATGCTTTGCCTCCAGTTTGGCATCCAGTTCGGTGACGGAAGGGACTGGTACGTGTCATACGATAAGCAGATATCGACCATTATATTGAATCCACATCTGAGAAAATGGTCGATATTTTGAAAAAAGAAGAAAGCGAGCTGCTAATTTTAGCGGCTCGCTTTCTTCTTTAAGGATTGGTATTTGTCTGTTTATCTAAAATCCCAGTCCGTTTCGTAGTAGTGGAATCGGACAGTTCCACGCTTGAATATTTATGCGGTTTTTGTTTTGAAGACCTGAAAATTTTGTGATAGAGACTGACAGACTGACAAAACCCCGATGTACAGGGCGTTTGCAGTCATTTTGGAGACTGACAAGACTGACAGGAGACTGACAACCATTTATGCGTTGAATTTTCTAGAAAAACGAAGGAATTCTCTAGAAAATTTCTGTGTTATACAGCTGATTTAAGATAAATTCTCTAGAGAATTTTCCACTTATACAACTAAAACGTGACGAAATATTGCTAATATTTGGCCCAAATGTTGTCAGTCTTGTCAGTCTCTAAAAGACTGTCAACAGACTGCAAACGCCCTGTACATCGGGGTTTTGTCAGTCTGTCAGTCTTTAACTCATTTTTTTCCACCTTTGTGACAAATAATCTATAATCAATTGTAATAATCCTATTTCACCAGAATCTTTCGGCCTCGGCAAATATAGATACCTTTTTTAGCAGGCAGAGAAGCATATTGTCTGCCATTGAGGTCGAAATAGGCATTGAGCAGTTCGTTGGCCAAAGGACAATTATGGATGCCTGACGACTGTCCTGCAGGTTTGATGCGGAAGCCGACAGCCACGGGAAAATGGTCACCCAGCGGAGTGCCAGTATCGCTGCGCACGTACTCCACACTATCTACACGATAGCTGAGGGCTGTCAGCTGACTGCCACCAATAGGATTGATGAAAAGAATCTTGTCGACCATCTCTCCTTGGCGTACCCACCCATGTCCGTTAGGGTCATTAGTTACGGGGCCTTCCACCATAGCAGGGTACTCCTTGTTATGCTCTAACTCAACCCAGGCATCGAATACGTGGGCCTTACCCGTGGCTTCTATGTACTCTATGAACTGATGCTGAATACTGTCACGACAATAGTAGCTATTCATATCGCCCATCACAATAATGGGACGTTCATCGATATAGTTAAGGATGCTGTCGCGCAGCTGCCGCCATTGAATCATACGCACCAAACGGTCGGGTGTATCCTCGCCAGACGCTTCATCTTCTTCGCTACTGGCATCAAAGTGCCCATTATAGACCACCACCTGCGACCCTCCCTTCAATGTCAGCTCATAGCGTCGGAAACCCTTGTTTGTCAACTCATCGTTGGCATGATCTATCATTCCATACGACCGCTCCCATTGTACGCTGTCTGTTCGCTCACCGCTGATGTCTTTTTTCCAGATGAGGTTGACGCCATCATAAGGGAAAGGAATCGTCAATGTCTCAAGCGTCATCTTCCCATAGCATAGGTCGTGCAGATAGGTGGTTTCCAGTTTCTCGAAAAGCAAATCGTAGAAGTTGAAGTTCTCTTGGAAGCCGACGATGTCGTAGTTCTTATTTAACAGATAGTCTGCTATCTCAGGCGTATATTTCTCACCAGGTCCTTCAGGATTAACCGACACTATCAATTCAGCAGGCAAGCCATCGACGTTCAGCGTTGCCACAGTAAACTCTTCTGCCTGTTCCTGCGCTTCAACAGACATTATACCACAACACCAAACTGTTGCCAGCATCACAACATTCTTAATATTCATAGCTTAGCTTTTTATAATCCGTTACAAAAGTACGATTATTTTTCAAAATACCATTGCTCTTAGAAGAAAAAAAAGTTTTTCCTTTGCTTTTTGCATCTTTTTTCGTACCTTCGCAATCAATATGACACAGAAATACGCATTATTCTTTGATATTGACGGCACGCTGGTGAGTTTCCAGACGCACGAGATTCCGCACTCGACCATCCTCGCGCTGACGCAGGCCAAGGCCAATGGTTCGCGGGTGTATATCGCCACGGGCCGTCCACCGCTGATCATCAACAATCTGGGCGCTATTGAGCACCTCATCGACGGTTACATCACCACCAATGGCGCATTGTGCTATGTGGGCGACGAGATGGTCACATGCCAGCCCATTCCCAAGGATGACGTGATGACCTGCGTGGAGGATTGTCAGGAAAAAGGCAACAGCCTCATCGTCGTGGGTCGTAAGGACGTGGCGGTCGTTGATCCCAGGGGCGATGTCGACCGTATCTTCCGTCAGATGCTCGCCGTGAAGAACCTTGACCAGGCCTCACCGCTGGACGTCGTGCTCCAACAGGACATCCTGCAGCTGACACCATTCTTCCCTGCCGACTACGAGCCCGTGCTGATGGCGCGTATGCCACAATGCGTCTCGGGTCGCTGGCATCCGGAGTTTACCGACATCACCGCCAACGGTGCCGACAAGGGCAAGGGCATTCTGGCGATGGCCCGTCACGAGGGCTTTAACCCCAGTCGCACGATGGCCTTCGGCGACGGCGGCAACGATACCTCGATGATTCTCCAGGCCGGCATAGGCGTGGCGATGGGCAACGCTATCGACGCCCTGAAGCAACAGGCAGACTACGTCACCACCTCTGTCGATGACGACGGCATCCTCAACGCCCTGCGACATTTCGAAGTGATTAACGTTTCCTAAGAATCCCAAGTATAATCAGCAGATAGCCTGCGAGGCATAGCATCGGGGCGATGACAATTCTGCGGGTTGAGAAGATGGCAGGATTGAAAGATTGTTCGGTACTACTTGAACCAGACATTAGGATATAGCCTATGAGTATCAGGACGCATGCAATGATGATGATTCGTTTTCCGGTTAAGCCAGCCAGTATCAATGCAACGCCACACTCTGACCATAGGTCTGAGAATTGTTTGGCTTTATTGATATTGTTTGTTATAGCGTTCATATTGCTTGATGTATTGATGAATGAATTCGTTTCTTTCAAATTGTTCTGCTACGACAAGAGCCTGCTCCATGGTCTGCATCCATGTATAGCGGTTATAGAGAGATCCGGCGCGACGCGAGGGTTTGATGGTGTTTATCCACGAGAGCCATTCGTCAGAACGGCGCAGCAAGCTGCCGACAATCTCGTCGCCATGCTCCGGCTGGCGGGCCGTATAATAGCAGCGGGCCATCGACAGTGCGTATTCTGTATAGGGCACGTTCTCCTGCGGCATTTCCTTCTGCCACTTATGACATACATTCACGGCTCGTTTCAAGTCACCCCGCTGGAGAAGCGAGTCGATAAGCACGCCCATGATGAGCTGATGAGTATTGGCCATACGCTTGACATCCTCATCTACATAGATTCCTTTCGTGCTCAGACCACCGTAGCGGAAGCGGTGCATGATGTTGTCATAAAGCCGCTCCACGTCTATCCTTTGATTCGTAGCCGTAGGAGATATGCGATAGGCAAGCCATTCGAGTACCAAATGGTCGCGGAGGAAGGACAGAATGTCGGAACCCATGCTGATGGACATATATACGGGGCGTTCCCATTGCAACACCACACTCTGACCAGAGGTCAGAGAATTGGCTTGCAACAGCATATCGAGCACCATCAGTTCGTTCTTGAAGAGACCCTGCTTGCCCTTCAGTGAGATGGTCGCTGAGCCGATGGTGATGCTGTCAGTATCGATGGGCACATACTCCATCCGGCCCTCCTTGTAGTCTTCATGGTTCAGGCTGATGGGCAGGGGTGGCGAGTCGTATGCAGGACGCTTCATCTGGTCGATATACCAGTCAGTCTGCAGGTATTCCATATTAACGACGCGCGTATCGGTGCGCACACCTTCCACCTCATGGTTATACCAGAGCGGGAAAGTGTCGTTATCGCCATTGGTCAGGATGATGGGATGTCCCTCTCTCTGCATGCTGTTAAGGTAGTTGGCGCCGAAGTCGCGACAGGTATAACGGCCTGAGCGGTCATGGTCATCCCACGTCTGGCTTGCCATCTGGATGGGAACCAGCAGACATGCGATAGCGGAAATAACTGCCATAGCGGTAGCAAATTTTTCACTTTTCACTCTTATCTTTTCACTGATCATTCCCACTCCCATACCTATCCAGATGGCAAAGGCATAGAACGAACCGGCGTAGGCATAGTCACGTTCACGCGGTTGGAGTGGTGTCTGGTTCAGATAGACCACGATGGCAAGTCCCGTCATCAGGAACAGCAGCATGACAACCAGGAACTGTTGCTTGCCTTCCCGTCCTTTACGCCATTGCCATAACATTCCCACCAGTCCGAGCAGCAGCGGTAATCCATAGAACACGTTACGCCCTTTGTTCTCTTTCAGGTCAGACGGCAGTTTCGACGTGTCGCAACCTAACAGCCAGTCGTCAATCCATCGGAAACCTGTAATCCAGTTGCCGTGCTCCACCTCTCCGTGCCCCTGAATGTTGTTCTGCCGCCCCACGAAGTTCCACAGAAAATAACGCCAGTACATGAAGTTCACTTGATAGGAAAGGAAGAAGCGCAGATTCTCTGCAGCAGTGGGTACGCCGTCCTTTTTCTCGACGTTTCCGAGCCAGTCCTCGTAGGCCTTGGCATGTCGTGAGGAGTGCATCCGGGGGAAGTACATATTATTCTTGTACACATAATCAATATCATGGCGCACCACTTCGTATTCCTGCTTCGTTGAATCGGCCACAGGGCGATAAACGGCCTTGCCTTCCTTCTGTCTCGGCACCAAGTACTCTCCTTCTGCCACGCGGTCTATTTCGCTGCAATACGCAGGACCATAGAACAGCGGCGTCTTGCCATATTGCTCGCGGTTCAGATAGCTGCCCAAAGAGA
>Ga0310695_10009342_pt1 | contig 14767 bp, 8 predicted proteins | sample RumenRJG_04DNA_FD_203882 | JGI IMG/M metagenome (GOLD analysis project Ga0310695, IMG submission 203882) | Bovine rumen microbial communities from Lethbridge, Alberta, Canada - RJG_04 (v2) (version 2) | ecosystem: Host-associated > Mammals > Digestive system > Stomach > Rumen | place: Canada... | reverse complement strand
AATACAAACTTTATACATTAACATTTAAAATTTAAACTATTATGGGTTTTATCAGTGAATTCAAAGAGTTTGCCATGAAGGGCAACGTAATGGACATGGCAGTCGGTGTTATCATCGGTGGTGCCTTTGGCAAGATTGTGTCTAGTTTGGTTGACGACGTGCTCATGCCGTTGGTGGGTATGATTACGGGCAACATCGACTTCACCACGCTGGCTTTCAAGATTGGTGAGGGCGAGGAGGCTGCCGTGCTGAAGTATGGCAATTTCATCCAGAACACAGTTGACTTCATCATCGTTGCCTTCTGTATCTTCCTCATGCTGAAGGCCATCAACAAGATGAATCGCAAGAAGCAAGAGCCTGAGGCTCCTGCCGCTCCTGCCGGACCTACCCAGGAGGAACTGCTGGCTGAGATTCGCGACCTGTTGAAGAACAAATAAGTCAAGAAAACCGCTATTTTATAAAATAAGGTATAGCTTTCGATGGCTATACCTTATTTTTTTCGTACCTTTGCACCACGAGAATTGGTTAGTAGTATATAAATAGATGGAAAAAACATTAGATTTCAAGCCGAAGTTCTTTTCGGCAATCAAGCATTATGATCGCAAGACTCTGACGGCCGACCTCATGGCGGGTGTTATTGTCGGCATAGTAGCACTGCCTCTGGCCATCGCCTTTGGTATTGCCAGTGGCGTATCGCCCGAGAAGGGTATCATCACCGCCATTATCGCCGGACTCATGATTTCGCTGTTCGGTGGTTCCAAGGTACAGATTGGCGGACCTACCGGTGCCTTCATCGTCATCGTGGCTGGCATCATCAACCAGTACGGCATGACGGGTCTGACCATTGCCACACTCATGGCTGGTGTGTTCCTTATCCTGTTAGGGGTGTTGCGTCTGGGTACCATTATCAAGTACATTCCCTACCCCATCGTCGTAGGCTTCACCTCGGGTATCGCCGTCACCATTTTCACTACGCAGGTCAAGGACCTTCTGGGTATGGAGATGGCCAGTGTCCCCTCCGACTTCATTGAGAAGTGGGGCGCCTATATATATAATATAGGTAATATAGACCCCTGGAGTGCAGGCGTAGGCATCATCAGCGTGGCACTCATCGCCTCGTGGCCCATGCTGGCGCGTCTCTTCCACTTGTCACCCCTCAAGGCATTGCCCGGCTCTCTGGTAGCCATCATCCTCATGACCATAGTTGCCCTGCTGCTCAAGCAGTACGCAGGCGTCACTACCATCGAGACCATCGGCGACCGTTTCAGCATTAACTCCACGCTGCCCGATGCTGTCGTTCCTAATTTGACGTGGGAGACCATCAAGGGTCTCGTAGGTCCTGCCGTCACCATTGCCGTGCTGGGTGCCATCGAGTCACTGCTCTCTGCCACCGTTGCCGACGGTGTCATTGGCGACCATCATAACTCCAACACCGAGCTTATCGGTCAGGGCATTGCCAACCTTGCATCGCCCCTCTTCGGCGGTATTCCTGCCACAGGAGCCATTGCCCGTACCATGACCAATATCAACAACGGAGGTCGTACCCCCGTTGCAGGCATTGTTCACGCCGTCGTGCTATTGCTCATCTTCCTGTTCCTCATGCCCTTGGCCCAGTACATCCCTATGGCCTGTCTGGCTGGTGTACTCGTTGTAGTCAGCTATGGCATGAGCGGATGGCGCTCGTTCCTCGCCATGATGCGCAACCCCAAGAGCGACGTCACCGTGCTCCTCCTGACCTTCTTCCTCACCATCATCTTCGACCTCACCATCGCCATCGAGTTCGGACTCATCTGTGCCTGTCTGCTCTTCATGCGCCGCATGGCTGAGACCACCGATGTCCACGCTATCTTGAACGAGATAGACCTCAACGAGGATGCCGATATGGAGCGAGGCAATCTGGAGCACCTCACCATCCCCAAGGATGTAGAGGTTTACGAAATCAACGGCCCATACTTCTTCGGAGCCGGCAACCGTTTCGAGGACATCATGGCACGTTATGGCCGTCGTCCCAAGGTGCGCATCATCCGCATGCGTAAGGTACCCTTTATAGACTCCACCGGACTACACAACCTCGAGAACATGTGCCTCATGAGTCAGAAGGAAGGCATCACCGTCGTCCTCTCCGGAGTCAACGAGAAAGTCGAGGGCGTGCTGAAGCGCAACAACTTCGAGCGCATTGTGGGCGAGAAGAACATCTGCAACCACATCGACCTCGCACTGGCACGCGCCAACGAGCTAGTGTCTGCTACCAAATAGTCCGTCCCGACGGACTGCCAGTCCGAACGGCTCGGACTGAGCGTCCGAAGCCTACGGACTCCTTGCTACCATTAATATACCCTAGGTTATTTCATTATAACCTAGGGTTATTTCATAATAAGCGTCCCTTATCCATCAATAAGGGTACCTTATTTGTCAATAAGCGTTCCTTATCTGCTAATATGGGTTCCTTTACATCTGTTGCAGGGCGTCGCGACACTGTTCCATAAGCCACTTGGGCGTAGAGGTGGCTCCACAGATGCCTACGGTGCGGATGCCGTCGAGCCAGGCGGGGTCTATTTCCTCGGGACCCTCGATGAGGTGGGTGTTGGGGTTGATGCGCAGACACTCGTTGAAGAGCACCTTGCCGTTGGAACTCTTGCGTCCGCAGACGAAAAGCACCAGGTCGTGCTTGGTGGCAAACTGCGAGATGTTGGGCATGCGGTTGGCTACCGAGCGGCAGATGGTGTCGAAGCTACGGAAGGTGGCATCGGGCGAGATGTGCTGCTGGATATACTCGATGATGCGATGGAACTCGTCGAGCGACTTGGTGGTCTGCGAATAGAGGTAGATGTCGCGCGAGAAGTCGAGCTGCTTGACATCGTCGAAGTGTTCGATGACGATGGCGTTGCCGGCAGTCTGTCCCACCAGTCCGAGCACCTCAGCATGTCCCTCCTTGCCGAAGATGACTATCTGGGAGGTGGGAGAATGAGAAATTGAGGGAATGAGAGAATGAGAAATTGAGGGAATGAGAGAATGAGAAATTGAGGGAATGAGAGAATCAGAAATTGAGGCCTCGTACTGCTTCTTGATGCGCTTCTGCAACTGGAGCACAACAGGACAGGTGGCATCGATGATCTCGATGTTGTTCTGGCGAGCCAACTCGTAGGTCTCAGGAGGTTCGCCATGCGCACGCAGCAGCACCTTGGCGTCGTGCAGCTGGCGCAGCTCGTCGTGGTTGATGGTGATGAGTCCCATCTGGCGCAGGCGCTCACACTCCATACCGTTATGTACGATATCGCCCAGGCAATAGAGCTGGTTGCCCTTGGCCAGCTCCTCCTCGGCTTTCTGGATGGCGGTGGTCACTCCGAAGCAGAAGCCACTGCCTTTGTCGATTTCAATTTGTAACATCTTCATTAAATGAGAAATGAAAGAAATGAGAAATGAGAAATGTAAATGAAAAATGAAGAAATGTTCTCTCCTACATCATTTTGAATTCCTCATTAAACTAAAGTATTCGTCGAGGAGGCTTTGGGCTGCCATGAAGGAGGTCTGCTGGCCTGCGAGGACGGAGCGCTCGGCATCCTGTAGCTGGCGCTTAATGACGTCGTTGTTGTAGAAGTTCAGGCGCAGATGCTCATTGATGGTCTCGTACATCCAGTACTTGGACTGCTCGTTACGGCGATACTCAAAGTAGCCATTAGCCTTCACGAAGTCAACATACTCGAAAATCATGTCCCATACCTCCTTGATGCCATAGCCGTAGAATCCGCTATAGCACAGCACCTTGGGCAGCCAGCCACTGTCGGGAGTGGGGAAGAAGTGGAGGGCATTGCGGAAATTGGTGGCTGCCATGTGGCACTTATCGACATTGTCGCCATCGCACTTGTTGATGACGATGCCGTCACAAATCTCCATGATGCCGCGCTTGATGCCCTGCAGGTCGTCGCCTGTTCCTGCCAGTTGGATAAGCAGGAAGAAATCGACCATAGAGTGGCAGGCGGTCTCGCTCTGTCCTACGCCGACGGTCTCGACGAATATCTTGTCGAAGCCTGCTGCCTCGCAGAGGATGATGGTCTCACGTGTCTTGCGAGCCACACCACCCAGCGAGCCTGCCGTAGGGCTGGGACGGATAAACGAATCAGGGTGGATGGAGAGTTTCTCCATACGTGTCTTGTCGCCCAGGATGGAGCCCTTGGAACGCTCGGAAGAGGGGTCGATGGCCAGTACGGCGAGACGACCACCTTTCTCCTTCAGCACGTGGATGCCAAATTCGTCGATGCTGGTGGACTTGCCAGCACCAGGGACACCGCTGATGCCCACACGGATGCTGTTGCCACTATAGGGCAGACACTTGTTGATGACTTCCTGCGCCTTGGCCTGATGGTCAGGGTTGACACTCTCCACCAAGGTGACGGCCTGCGAAAGGATGGTGATGTCGCCCTTGAGGATGCCCTCTACCATCTCGGCGGCTGAGAGTTCACGACGACGGAAGCGTCCACGCTGCAAATAGGGATTAACGAGAGGCTGCTGCTCAACTCCGCTGTTGACCTGCAAGCCTGCATATTCTGAACTGTTCTCTGGATGATCCATAATTTAAATGAGAAATGAGAAATGAGAAATGAGAAATTATTTCGCGTTGATGGTAATGACCACCTTGGGTTTCTGGGGGTCGTTGACAATCATCAAGATACGGGGACGGGTGCGTGACTTCAGCAATTCAGCACGTTCGGCGGTAATCTTCAGCTTGGTAGTCTCGCCAGGGTTGAGGTGTTTCTTACCCAGCGAAATAACCAGACCACCCGTAAACATCTGCAGGGAGGAGATATCCAGTGCCGACTGTCCCGTGTTGGTGATGTCGATGACGTCCTTGGCCTTCGCCTTGCCCTTGAAATCGAGGTCCACCACCTCCTTGGACAACTGGATGTGGGGAGCCTGGTTCATGGCTGTCGGTGGCAGGTCGCTAAACGAGGGAAGCAGGACGGCAGAGACGGAAATCTCATGATCGGGACTCACCTTGTCGCCTAGGTTGCCAGCCAGATAGACTGAGGTCTGCGTCAACCCGTAGTCGTGGAGCTTGGCAGAGTTCAGCATGACAGTCATCTTGCCAGCCCGTCCAGGACTCAGACGCTCTGGAGTGAACAAGGCAGTAAGATAGGGAGGCAGGTGCATCAGGTTAGGATAATAGACTTTCGTTCCATTGTTGTAGATGTGCAACTCCTGCTGCTGAATATCGCCACGATTGATATCATCGAACTCCAGGACGGATTTGTCCAGCCGGAGGTCGCCCATCTCGATGGGATAAGTCCCTGAGAAGTCTTGTATGTCACTGAGCACAACACCCGTCATCCGGATATAGACGGGTTCCTTGCTGCCATTGCTGACTATGGCAGCCTGCTTGTCGAAATGTCCCAACTGGCGGGCATTATAGGTCATGCGCACCTGGAACTTGTCGTTGCCGCCGATGTCGCCCTTGGGGTAATCGATGGTGGTACAGTTGCAGTCGGGGACGACCTGCGTTATCCGCAACTTGCGGTGACCTTTGTTCCGAAACTCAAAGACTGCCGTAACGGGTTGCTGATAGCCCGTCTTGCCTGCATCGACGGTAGTCTTGACAGACACCAGCTTCTGTGCGGCAACAGGCAAGGCAGCCAACAGCAGAAGGGAGAGTATGGTATGTTTCTTGTTCATCATCTTTATTTTACGGTGAGGGTCTGCGAGGGTGCCGTAGCACGGTATTCAGGAGCATAAGCACAGCCTACGCTACAGGTTCCCGTCTCGTAGCATCCTGCACGGTCTATGTAATAATCTGTCTCAATGACATGCTTGCCCTTGGCCAGTCCGTAGTAGAAATAATGGGTGGCAGCATCCTTGGGCGACACATAGGCCCCCTGCTGATAGCCCGACAACTGGCGGACGGGTTCCATGCAGGCAGCACGATGGTCCACAACCTGCACGAAGTCGAGGTCGCGAGTGGTCTCGATGGTGATGCGGACCTTGATGCGGTCGCCCGTTTTTAATTGATAATTGATAGTTGATAATTGATAATTAGCATCCGCCTTCATAACCTCTCGCCTAACAGTGATGCCACTCTGCGAAGCCTCGATGTCAGAAGTCTTTTGGAAGAACTGGGCATAGACGGCACCCCAAGAAGTACCCTCGCTGGTCTTGGTAGCGGTGAAGGTCTTGCCCTGTGGCTGACTGATGGCAGCCTTCACATAGCCCAAGCCGGCAGTAGCCTGCGGCAGGTCGATGGGAGTACCGTCGATGGCAAGGGCGGTTGGGCTGGCAGGGTTAGTAAGACTGTTATGACTATTATTAGCCAGGAAGGCCCAGATGGCATTGACGCTGTTGATAGGAGTGTCCCATGCCTGGGTACGCTTCTCCTGCAACAGCCAGCGGCGCATCTCGTCAACGGTTTTGGTGTCCTGAGGTGTCACCTGCTGGATAGCCTCGATGGCAGCCACCTCGGTAGGTATCTTGTAGTCGTACCAGGAATACGAGGCACGGCGGGTATCGTAGTAGCGTCCCATCTCCTCGGTAAAGACGGTGTATTCCTTCAGGCTCTGGACGTACTCCTTTGCCTTCTGCTGTTCGCCATGAGTAGCGAGGACAATGGCTGTCAGTGCCTTCTCGTAGATGGTCTGATGCTTGATGTCCTTCTTCAGCAGGGCTATCAGGTAGTTGTTGGCTGTCTTGACATCTGACGGCAATGCACGTCCGTCGAGGGCACAGAGGTACAGCCAGCGTAGGGCGGTGAACGACGGGAAGGTGGGCTTACGGCCTTTCTTCGCCTCTTTCTTCAAATCGTTGACTAACTTCACCATCTCTTGGGCGACATAGCCAAAAGCTTTGTCGAGTGAAGGGTTAAGAGTTTGGAGTGAAGAATGGTTGCCTACCATCTTGTTCAGACGCACCATCATCTCCAGGACAGCCACCGTGATCTGGTTGCTGCCCTGCATGCCAGGATACCACGAGAAGGAGCCGTCGGCGTTCTGCAACTTCTGGAGTTTCCCGACAGCCATCTCCAAGCGGTTGTTAATGCCGTTCTCGTCGAAGAAGTCTGCCAGGCGTTGTTTCTGTTCACTCTCACGGTCGGCAGCACCCACCCACGGCGTCTCGTTCAGGACGAGGTCCTTGAGTTCCTGGTTCTTTTGGAGTGAAGAGTGAAGAGAAGAGAGTGAAGATTCTTCCGCTGTATGGGGTGTTGCTTGCATTTCCCGCTTCCATGCTTCAAAGGTGGTTTTCACCTGTGGGTTTTGATTCAATAAGGTCTTGGCCAGCAGGTTGCTGTAATAGGATGCAGCCTGGTCAATGGCACTATGTTCCCAAGGCTGTCCCAGAATGGGCAGCGACTGCACCATCAGCCATGCGGGGTTGTTGGTATATTCAACGGTGAGTTTCTGCTGGGTGGTGCCTGCAGGGAACAGGCGCGTCAAGTCGATGGACTTCACGCCAGGCTCGTGCTGGGTATAAGGCACCGTCTTCGTGACGTACTCCTTGTCAGGCAGGACGGGCAGATAGTGCTGTTCGCCATCGGAGAACCCGTCGAGTCCTGCTGTTGTGGCGATGGCTGACACCTTACAGGTTAACAGCGTTGGCTTCAGAACGGATGCCGGGATATGGAAGCTGACGGAGGTCGTCTTACCTGCTTCCACCTCGAAACGTTCCGAAACGGACAGCACTTCCGATTCCGCATCGTAGAGTCTGAGCAGGGCAGTACCATCCTTCATGGTTTGCTGTCCCATATTGATGATGCGCATGGTGATGGTAGCCTCGTCGCCCTCACGTAAGAATCGGGGCATGTTGGGCTGAACCATCAGTTCCTTCTGGGCAACAGCCTCACCGTCGATGTAGCCGTAGTTCATGTCCTTCGTGTTAGCCACACCCATGAAGTGCCAGGTGGTCAGACTCTCAGGCAATGTAAACTTCAGCACGACATTTCCTGCCTTGTCGGTTTCCAACAGAGGATAGCAGAAAGCAGTCTCATCCAGGCGTTCACGCAGTTGCACCTGCTCCTGTCCTGCTGCCTGATCCTCCTGGGGCTGTTCTACCAGCTTCTTCTCTGCCACTTCCGCAGTTGCCATAGGAGCCCTTGCCATCATCACGGCATCGTTACCCATGACATCGTAAGCACCCATTCGCCCTTCTTCATCCATATTGCCTTTTGCCATTGCCGACTTGTACATGCGGGTGCCACGAACCATGATGCTTCTGCGCCCGATGACATGATAGTAGGGGAATACGCTGTTGTCGAAATGGCTGAACACCATATTGTCAATCTTCAGAGACGACTGATGGTGTTGCACCCCCATCCAATAGATATTCTCTTGCTGACGGTATTGCCACATGGTGGATGGCAGAGGCAGATAGTTCGTAGGAGCAAAAGACCACTGGTGGTGGCTAATCTGGTCCAGGCTCTTGTCATAGAGTACTGCCATCAGGCTGGCATCGGCGGGTGTACCGTCTGGATTCTGTATCTTCAGGCGCCACTCCTCCTGTTGCCCAGGAACAAGCCGATTACGGAAGGTTTCCCATGTCAGGCGCAGCTTCTTGTCAGGCATCGGACGCTTGATGGTCTGGTGATGGCTGTAGCACACACCATCCTTCACCCAGGCATAGGTCAGCAACAGGCCATTGCCATATTCTTCTTTGTAGGTGAACTGGCGATTAATCAACTCACCGTTCTTCTTCACCTCGCCCTTCTCAATGACTTTCTTGCCGGCATAGATGGCGTAGAAGATGTACAGGTCGGGAGCACTGCTGCCCACCTGCAGGGTGACTGGCGTTCCATCGTTGGGGAACTGCTGGTGTGACACATAGAACCAATCGTTGGTCTGGGTGGCTGGTTTCTTGTCGTCCAAGCCAAAGACCACGAACTGGACATCCAGCGTATCCTGGTCACAGACAGCCTCCAGGCGATGTGAGCCAGACTTGATGGAAGACGGAAGCTGGAACCCGGCAGCATTAGCTGCACACTCCTTCCACTTTCCTCCGTCAAGACAGTATCTTACCGTACCAGCTATCTCCTTGCCTGCGGCATTGCGACGGTTGAACGTCACGGGAGGCAGTTGGTCTTTACGAATTTGTTCAGGAATGTCACAAGTCAGTGCAGTGGGCTTGTTACCCAATGGCAGGCTGAAGGTTCCACTATGCGTTTCGCCAGCCAAATCCGTCACGTCAGCCTCTACCACGAAATGATAGAACATGGGACGGCGACCTAAATCCTTAGGCAACAGCATGGGCATCTCCACCATAAAGGTACCATCGTCTGCCGTTACTGCCTCGCCTTCCTTCATCACCTCGTTGTTCACGCTGCTTCCCACGAAGCCATTCTCCCAATAGCGGGAATAGGACATCCACCAGAAAGCCACCTTGCGACGGACGGTATATTTCACCTTCGCACCCTGCACGGGAACACCTGCATAGGTCAGCGCCTTGCCTTGGGCACGAACGGTATCACCCTGCTGATAGGCCTTCTCGTAGTCGGCAAACTCCACCTGGAACGTCGGACGCTTGTATTCCTCCACGCGGAATCTGATAGAGTGGCCATTTGCCATGACGGTGAAATGCCCGTTCAACAGTCCTGTGGGTAGTGTGAACGTTGTTGAGCACTTGCCATAGCGATCGGTAGTCACCTTCTTCTCGGCTATCTGTTTATAGTTCGCATCACGCAGTGCGATGGTCACACTTCTTTGTCCCACTGATACATTGTCTGTAGCCGACTGCTCTTTCCACACGATGGCTGTCACATGAACCGTCTGCCCTGGACGATAGATGCTACGGTCTGTAAACAGGCTGGTATGTTCTGCCTTGTAGTCGTAGTCATAGTAGTTGTAACGTCCGTAGATGTTGATGGGTGGACAATAGCGGTCTGTAGGCGTATAGGCAAACATGACATTGCCATTGTGGTCTGTCTTCTGTACCACGGCATCGGGCAATGGTTTTCCCGTTCTGGCATCTACTGCCACATAACGCATCTCGTCGTTGGGCATGGCCTGCGACAGGAGACGGACACCTGAGACATAATACAACTGACGGGAAGTATCTGTCTGAGGCGACGAGAACTCCACCAGATAGATGCCAGGCTCCAGGCCACCCAGACACAAAGAATCTTCATAGATTTCGTAGTCCGTGTGTCCCATAAAATAGCGCGTCTGACGTAGTGCAACCTCTTCCTTCAGCTGAGCATTCATCTTCTTGAAGACTTCATCAGGCTCCATCCATTTTGAATCACCCTTCAAGGGGGTACGATAGACACGCATGGTCAACGACTCCAGATTGCGCAGGTTGGTCAAGTCAACCGTCTGGGGTTGGTGAGGAACAGCTACACGATGGTGAATTGCTGCTGTGAACTGGGGCCTTGTCAACTCACGTTCCATATTACGCAGCCAATTGGCACGACGCCAATTACCCCATCGCTTGATGGAGTTTCGCAGGAATGTCATTTTCTGAGCTACAGGACAGTTCTCACTCTCCATTAACTGGAAACGACGGATGGCCAACTCGCATGCTTCTGGTAAATCGCCATAGACCTGCAACAGGGAATCAATGGCAGCAATACTGTCAAAAGCATCGACAGCCGTTATACAGGCAGCACGCCGATTACCCTGCTTGCTGTAATAATAATGTAGTTCCTGCCATGCTCCCAGTTCGGCACCAATAACGCTGAGCAGGTCGTGGCCATACAGCTCACTATCCTTCTCCTTGATGACAAAAGGCACATAGGCATCCGTCTTGACGGCTTCCAGTATCTCTGGGTGAGCCATCGCCCGGGCAGCATAGTTCTTGCTCCTGGCTTCCCAATCGTCAGCCAGTTGCTGATTGCCTTGATAAATCATGGAAAGCACGGCGTCATAAACGGCTTTCAAAGGCACGTCGCTGATGTTCTTCTCCTGTTGTTCCAAACGGTCAACAGCAGGGCGCAACGAGTCGGGGGCCACCTCCGCCTGGAGGCGTGAATGCAGCAGGGTGGACTGGAGCAACTGTCCGTATGCCTTCTCCTTTGCAGCCTTCTGTTCTATCTTTTGCAGATGGACTATCGCCGTCTTGGGGAGGTCTTTTCTCTCGGCCTCCTTCACCTGCTTCCAAAGCGTCTGATACGTCTGTCCTAACAATCCCATGGGCACTAAAAATATAGCAGCCACGACAATGAATATTCTATGTTTCATGCTCGCGAACCTATTAACATTAGGACAAAGGTACGAAAAAGCCGTTAAACAGCCAAGTCATTTAACGAGTTTTACCAATATTTACAACTCGCTTGTAAAAGATGACCGTCTGCACCATTCCACGCATCAGGAGGTAAATCAGCATGGCTATCCACAGTCCATGATTGCCCCAAAGGGGTATCAGGAAACAGACACTGGCAAAGAACACGGCGGCGGCAACGAACGACGACTGCAACATGCCTCGCGTCTGGGTGATGCCGATGAAGACACCGTCCCAGATAAAAGCCAGCATACCCGCTGCAGGCACCAGCCAGGCCCATGCCACATACTGGCTGGAGGCTTCTACCACCATCGCCTCATCGGTCAGCAGGTGCAGGAAAGGCATGCCTCCCAAGACATAGACCGTCGTAAACAGCAACACCACTGCCAAGCCCCATCTCATCAGCCGGCGCACTACCTCCATGAAGGATGGTCTGTTGCTGGCACCCCAGTAGCGGCCACCCAGTGCCTCACCGGCATAGGCAAAGCCATCCATGAAGAAGGAGTAGAGCAGGTAGAGTTGCATCAACAGCGTGTTGACAGCCAGGATGACGGCTCCCTGACGGGCTCCCGCAGCGGTGAAGTAGAGGTTGACAGCCACGAGGAAGAGGGTTCGCAGGAAGATGTCACGGTTTACCCGCAGGAAGGGGGTGATGGGCAAGAGCCGTTCGGCCAGGGAGAGCCGGCGTCCTGTCCACAGTCTCCGGTAGTAACGCCACAGGAGCAGGATGCCGGTAAACAGTCCTGCATACTGCGCGATGACCGTTCCCAGTGCCACGCCCTCTATCTTCATGCCTAAGCCATAGACCAGGAACAGCGACACCAGGATGTTGGCGACGTTCTGCAGGACACTCACCACCATCGGCAGTCGCGTGTTCTGCATACCGATAAACCAACCCGTCAGGGTGAACAGGCCCAGCGAGGCAGGGGCACCCCATACCACGATATAGAAATAGGTGGCTGCCAAAGGACGCACATCGGGGGTGGGCCCTATCAGTTCCATCATCAACTCGCATAAGGGCCACTGTAACAGGATGAGCAGGAAGGCTACTGCCAGCGACACCATCGCCGAGCGTACCAGCAGACTGACCACTTCCGTCAGGTCCCTGCGCCCACGGGCCTGGGCCGTCATGCCACTGGTACCCATCCGCAGGAATCCGAACACCCAATACACCAGATTGAAGATCATGGAACCCACCGCCACCGCGCCGATGTAGGCTGCTGCTCCCATGTGTCCCACGATAGCCGCATCGACCAGTCCCAACAGGGGTACCGTGATGTTTGTCACGATGGCAGGCAGCGCTATCTTCAGTATATATTGGTCTGTTTTATTCATTTTCTGCGCAAAGTTAGTGTTTTTTGCCGAAAAACCACTATCTTTGCAAAAACTTTAAATTAAATATACATGGAACTGAAAGAACACAAGTCAGCACTGGCAGCATTAGCCACGCTGGGAATCACTGCCGTAGCAGCAGGAACTACTGCTATTATCAAGATTCGCAAGAAGCAGAAGGAGAGAAAGGAGAGGGAGATGCTGGCAGAAGGCGGACACCTGACAGCCGACCAGATGATGGTTTACAACGAGGCCGTCCGAGCTTTCATCACCCTGAACAACCGCATCTACGACTTGCGCCAGCACCGCAAGGAACTGCAGCCTATCATCCAATGGCTGGCTACTGATGGCAAGAAGCCGGACATTCCCCAGGACATTCCTGAACTGGTCTCACTGGCTGAGGACATTGATAAGTTCCTGACCTCTCAGCAGCCTTTCATCAATGCGTGTCTGAGCACGGTCAACAACGACGAGCTGACCTATGCCGACTATGTCCACGCTCCCGTGGGAGGCACCTTTGACGCTGCCCTCGACGAGGAGCCTACAGGCATCAAGGTAGAGGACGGCACTCCCGTCACCTTCGTGCTCAAGCTGGGCTATTTCTTCCCTGAATCAACAATTGCCATTCACCCCATTAAAGCTATCGTACTGGTATGATTAATCGTCAACTGTTAGACCCTCAGTCCATCGTAGTCATCGGTGGTTCCAACAATGTACACAAACCAGGTGGCGCCATTGTGCGCAACATCTTGCAGGGTGGTTATCAAGGCACCCTCCGTATTGTCAATCCCAAGGAGGACGAGGTACAGGGCATCAAGGTGTTCCACGATGCCAAGGAACTGCCTCCCACCGAACTGGCCGTGCTCGTCATCCCTGCCAAGTTCTGTCCTGATACGGTGGAACTGCTGGCTCGCGAGAAGGAGACGCGTGCCTTTATCATCATCTCCGCAGGATTTGGCGAGGAGACTGCCGCCGGTGCCAAGCTGGAACAGCGCATCCTGGACGCTTGCGCCGAGTATGGTGCTGCCCTCATCGGACCTAACTGTATCGGACTGCTCACCCGCCAGCATCACTCCGTATTCACCCAGCCCATTCCCAAGCTGTCGTCCCAGGGTGTCGACTTCGTCAGTGGCTCGGGTGCTACGGCTGTGTTCATCCTCGAAAGTGCCGTCATCAAGGGCTTGCAGTTCAACAGCGTGTGGAGCATTGGCAACGGCAAGCAGATAGGCATTGAGGACGTGCTGCAATACATGGACGAGCACTACAACCCCGATACCGACTCAAAGGTCAAGCTGCTGTATATCGAGAACATTTCCAATCCCGACAAGCTGCTGTTCCACGCCTCCAACCTCATCCGCAAGGGGTGTCGCATTGCCGCCATCAAGGCAGGCTCTTCGGAGAGTGGCAGCAGGGCAGCTTCCAGTCATACGGGAGCCATTGCCAGCAGCGACTCGGCGGTAGAGGCGCTGTTCCGCAAGGCAGGCATCGTGCGTTGCCATTCGCGTGAGGAGCTGACCACCGTGGGTTGTATCTTTACCCTACCCCCACTGACGGGCAAGCGCTTCGCCATTGTCACCCATGCGGGAGGCCCTGGCGTGATGCTCACCGACGCCCTGTCGAAAGGAGGCTTGGAAGTACCCAGAATCGAAGGCCCTGCTGCCGAGGAACTGAAAGGAAAGCTCTTCCCAGGCTCCAGCGTGGCGAACCCCATCGACATTCTGGCTACGGGAACACCTGAGCAATTGGGTATCACCATCGACTACTGCGAACAGCAGTTCGACGATATCGACGCCATCGCCGTCATCTATGGCACCCCGGGACTCACCCAACTTTACGAGGCCTACGACGTGCTGCACAAGAAGATACTGGAGTGCAAGAAGCCTATCTTCCCCATCCTGCCCAGCCTGCATACCGCAGGTCCTGAGGTAGCAGAGTTCCTGGCGAAGGGACACGTCAACTTCAGCGACGAGGTGACGCTGGCTACCGCACTCTCGCAGATCATGCACACACCTCAGCCTGCGCCCCCTGAGATACAGCTCTACGGCATCGACATCCCCCGACTCAACAAAATCATCTTTGACATCAAAGACGATGGATATGTATCACCCCAGACCGTACGCGACATTCTGGACTGTGCCGGCATCCCGCTGGTGCCCGAAATGGTAAGCACCTCGAAAGAGGAACTGACGGCCTTTGCCAACCGCGTGGGCTATCCCATCGTAGCCAAGGTGGTAGGTCCCGTGCATAA
>Ga0310695_10009340_pt1 | contig 14770 bp, 7 predicted proteins | sample RumenRJG_04DNA_FD_203882 | JGI IMG/M metagenome (GOLD analysis project Ga0310695, IMG submission 203882) | Bovine rumen microbial communities from Lethbridge, Alberta, Canada - RJG_04 (v2) (version 2) | ecosystem: Host-associated > Mammals > Digestive system > Stomach > Rumen | place: Canada... | reverse complement strand
CCTACAGGATTGACGATGCTCGTAACGATGCGTCCATAAGCGCTATAAGGGGCTATCAAGGCAACGATTACCTGGATCCCGAGTATCAGGCAAAGTACGAAAACGCCCCAGATGCCGTAACGGAGAGCCTTGTGTTCAGGCTTGTATCCGAAGGTCTTGCCGAGGCGGCGTTCAAGTTTGGGTACGGGCTTGCCCGCGGCCTTGGCCTTGGCGGCGCGGCGGGCAAAGCGCTTCATCTGGAACTTCCCGAGCGTGCGGCGGACCCACAGCACCAGGTCCTGATACACACCGAGAGGACAAATGACGGAACAATAGATCCTGCCGCAGACGAATGTCAGCAGTACGAGCGCCACGATGACCGCCACATTGAGGGCGAGGCAGGCGGGCAGGAACTGCAATTTGGCCATCCAGCCCCACCACTGATGTCCTATGCCGGCGAGCAGCAGAGTGATGCCGACAAAGAAGACGGCTGCGAGCGCGATTCTGGTTTTCTTTAGCATAAGAAGGTCTATATTAGGTATTATTTGAGCAGAGGATCGATTATAGTTTTCATTCTTACAAATATAATAATAAAGGTGGAAAAAACGTTAAACTTCCCCCGAATTTGGATAAATGAAAAATTAATCGCATTTTTGTAACTTGAATATAGTATACTCAAGCATGAAAACACCCGTGTGGCATTGGACTTTCATGCTCCATACTATAGTGGGATGATAATTACGACATCCAATATTTATGTTTAATTAATCGCAACGCTTATGAAAAAAGCAAAACTCTTCTTAAGCTCTTTGTTCCTGCTTCTGGCAGTAGTGGCCTCAGCCCAGAACATAAGAGTGACGGGAACCGTTACCGAAGCATCCGGTGACGCTGTAGTAGCAGCTGCTGTGCAGCTCAAGGGAAGCTCTACGGTGTACGCCATGACCGATGCTTTGGGTAACTATTCGATCTCCGTTCCTTCAGACGGCGTTCTCGTAATCAGTTGTCTGGGCTTCCAGGAAGTCGAGATTCCTGTTTCTGGACGTACAGTTATCAATGTTACCCTCGAAGCCGACAGTGAAAGGCTTGACGACGTCGTCGTGGTCGCCTATGGTACAGTCAGGAAAGAGGCTGTGACGGGATCCGTTTCATCCATGAAGGGTGAGACCCTCGCCGCCGCCCCTGTGACCTCCATCGACAAGGCCCTTTCAGGAAAGATGGCCGGTGTGCAGGTTACCGCCGCTTCCGGACAGCCTGGTGCAGCTTCGCAGATCCGTATCCGAGGTTACTCGTCCATCAGCGCTTCCAATTCCCCTCTCTGGGTTATCGACGGTATTCCTGTGGTTTCGGGTGATGTCTCCCTCATGACCAACACCTCCAACCAGCAGGCTACAATCAATCCAAACGATATTGAGAGCATCACCGTCCTCAAGGATGCTGCTGCAGCTGCCGCATACGGAAGCCGCGCCGCCAACGGTGTCATCCTCGTGCAGACCAAGAGCGGTAAGGAGGGCAAGTCCCAGTTTGACGCCCGCGCCAAGTTCGGTATCAACTGGCTCCAGAGCGACAGCGGTTTCCGCATGATGACCCCCGATGAGCTCCTCTCCTACCAGCGTCAGGCCATCGTCAATGCAGGACTCAATCCTGACGACCCTACCGGTACCTATTACCGTCCCGAGAGCCTCCTTTCCGGCGAGCTTACCAACTGGATGGACCACTTCACCCGTCTCGGAAAGCTTCAGGAGTATGAGATTACCGCCCGCGGAGGTGACAGCAAGGCCAAATATTATTCTTCCTTGTCATATCACAAGAACGAAGGTGTGTTCTACGGTGTAGATTACAACCGTTTCCAGGCCCGTATCAACGCCGATTACAACCTCCTCAAGAATCTCACCTCAGGAGTCCGCGTGAATGCTTCGTTCACCGACCAGAGCGATATCCCCATGCAGAGCCTTTATTATTCCAACCCTGCCTGGGCCGGTCTGACCCTCCTCCCCTGGATTCCGAAGTACGACCAGTACGGCAACCACAACGTCAACATTTCTTCCAACTCCAATCAGAACCCTCGCGCTACCGCGGAGTATGACGACCAGTGGCAGAAAGGTTACAATTTCAACGGTACAATGTACCTCCGTTGGGAGCCGTTCAAGAACCTTACCCTCGAGACCAGGAACGCTGCTGAGATTTCCTATAACGACAGCCGTCGTTACTGGAATCCCAAGTCCCGCGGCTCCGCGTCCGAACCTACCCTCCAGACTGAGCAATCGTTCCTCACCCAGTACACCACCTCCAATACTGCCACTTACTCCAACCTCTTCAACGGAGTCCACAGTTTCCGTGTCGTCGGTGGTCAGGAAGCCATGACCTATCAGTATGAATATAACTACGTCTACGCTCCAGGTGTCGATGCCGCCATCCCTTACGTGAACACCGCCAACCAGGCCAACACTGAAGGGGAATATAAAATCAGCAGAGAGACCCTCCTCTCCTTCTTCGGCATCGCCGACTACAACTATGACAACCGCTATTTCCTCCAGGCCAATATCCGTGAGGACGGTTCCTCGCTCTTCGGATCCAACCGCAAGTGGGGTATGTTCTGGTCCGTGTCCGCTTCCTGGAACCTCTCGAACGAGTCGTTCATGAAGAACGTCACTCCTGTAGACCTCCTGAAGATCCGCGCTTCCTACGGCGTCAACGGTAACAACGGTATCGCAGCTTACAGGGCATACGGCCTTTATGGCTCGTCCACTTACAACGGTGTCGTCGGTATGCTTCCTTCCCAGCCCTCCAACGAGGATCTGTCCTGGGAGAAGAACAAGACCTGGGACGTCGGTTTCGACTTCGGTCTCTTCGGAAGGATCCACGGTACCTTCGATGTCTACAGCCGCAAGACCGAGGACATGCTCCTCGCCGTCAGCGTGCCGCAGACCACCGGTTTCGGCTCCAACACCAAGAATATCGGTTCGATGAAGAACTCCGGTATCGAATTCATGATCGACGGAGACATCATCAACTCCGAGGACTTCTACTGGAACGTTGGTTTCAACCTCTCGCACAACAAGAGCCTCATCCTCGACCTCGGTCCGGATGTAGAGGCCATCAACCCTTCCAGCTGGGTCACCCAGTACCGGGTGGGACACCCCATGTATGAGTACTATCTCCACGACTATGCCGGCGTCAACCCCGCCAACGGTGAGGCCCTCTGGTATACCGAGGACGGTAGCATCACCAACAATTATTCCCAGTCACGCGAGGTCTTCTGCGGCTCCCCCGAGCCGAAGCTCATGGGCGGTTTCAATACCACCTTTGCATGGAACGGTCTCAGCCTCAGCGCATTCTTCGAGTACAAGTACGGCAACTACGTATGTATCCTCAATGAGTGGTCCTACCTGAACGGAGACGGCTCCGACCTCACCATGAACCAAATGGCCTCTTCGCTCAACTACTGGAAGAAGCCTGGCGATGTCGGCGTCACCCCCAAGCCTATCGCAGGTAATACCACAAATTCCGACGCTGCCAGGAGCACCCGCTTCCTCGAGAGAGGCGACTATCTGCGCATCAAGGACATCACCCTCGCTTACAACTTCTCCGAGCGCATCCTCAAGCCCGCACATCTCAAGGGCCTCAAGGTCTACATCAGCGGACTGAACCTCTACTGCTTCAACGATGTCAACTTCTGGGATCCTGAAATGGGTGTCACGGGAGCTGGTGCCGGTGTCTATCCTCTTACCAAGTCGTTCGTAGGCGGCATTGAAGTATCATTCTAAATCCGGACTCAGTATGAAAAAGAATATTTTCCTTTTATCAATCCTCGCACTCACGGTTCTTACCGGCTGCGGCAAGGACTTCCTGAACGAGGCTCCGAAGCTTTCGCAGAGCGACGAACTCACGCTGTCCACCTTTGACGGCCTGAACAAATCCGCTGCGGGCTGCTACTCCCCTCTCGCTTCTTCCAACTGGTATGGCCGAGATTTCATTCTCGTCAATGAGCTCAAGACCATGAACGGCAAGAAGCTCATCGGTACTGAATACGACTCGGGCCGTTGCAAGGAGCACTACAACGTCAACTGGCTGCCGAGCAACACCACTGCCCTCTGGGGTACAGCATACTATGTGATTGTATCTGCCAGCGAAGTCATCGACCATCTCGAGAACGCTGAAGGTGAAGCCGGTGTCAGCGCGCAGGATCTCAACAACATTAAGGCTGAGTGCCTCTTCCTTCGCGCCCTGGCCCACTTCGACCTGGTCCGCACCTATGCACAGCCTTATTGCTACTCCTCCGGTGCTTCCCATCTTGGAGTTCCCGTAGTCCTGCACAAGGATCCCTCGGCATTCCCGGAGCGCAACACCGTCAAGGAAGTCTATGATGCCATCATCGCCGACCTCACCGAGGCCGAAAGCATCATCAGCCCCTCTTACCTGAGGGCAGGCGTCGATGACAAGGCCTCAGCAGTCGACATCTATGCCATCCAGGCTCTCCTCGCCAGGGCTTATCTCTACAGCGAGCAGTGGCAGAAGGCCGCCGACTATGCCACCAAGGTCATCAACTCCGGCAAGTTCTCCCTGTGGAAGGCTTCCGATTTCGCCACCCCCGAGGACTCTCCTTACTGCGCCGACACCCATGACGGCGATGAGGTAATCTTCGAGGTCTATGGCAAGAAGACCAACAGCTATGACGGATATTGGGACGGCCTGGCCAACATGTGCGCCCCCGCATCCTATGGTGATGCCGGCGCCACCGAGCAGCTCATGGGCATCTATGAGGCTTCCGACGCCCGCAAGAACCTCTTCGTGGACGATACATACGGTGACAAGAGCGCTCCCGGCGTTCACTGGTCATCCAAGTACCTCGGCAAGGGCGCAGGAACCCCTGATGTCACCAACACCATCGTTCTCCGTCTCTCCGAGATGTACCTCATCCGTGCTGAGGCCGTCGGTATCCACAACGCTTCCGGCGCCAATGCTACCGAGGACATGAAGAAGGTCGCCGAACGCGTGGGCGCAACCCCTCAGGCCGCGACCCAGTCCGGTATCGCCATGGAGCGTGCCAAGGAGCTTGCCTGGGAGGGACACCTCTGGTTCGACCTCGGCCGCACCAAGACCGACATGAACCGTGTCGACGAGACCGGTACCGGTGTGATCGAGTCCATTCCCTGGGGCAGCAAGTATTTCGCAATGCCCATTCCCGAGAGTCAGATCAAGGTTGACCCCAACCTTGTCCAGAATGAAGGCTATTAATGGATAGGAGGATAAAGAATATGAAAAAGATATCCATATTGTTCGCAGCGGCTGCAATGGCTCTTGCCTTCGCATCCTGCTCCAATCTCAATTCCACTCCGGAGTTCACCGATGACATGTCCTTTGTCGCTTTCGACAACCTGAACATGTCAGTTGCTGAAGACGGAAAGTCCGTGAAGATCCCTATCACCATGGCTTCCATCGACCCGGCCGCCGTCTCCGTCGCCTACTCCGTAGTCGACAGTGAAGGCAACCTCGCCAAGGAAGGCAAGAACTTCAAGTTCAAGGACAATTCCGGCGTCGTCGTTTTCGACGGCAAGGAGCGTTCCTCCTTCATCGATATCGAGATCATCGACAATCCCGGCGTCTTCACTGGTGATATCAAGTTCCAGATCGAACTCGTCAGCGCCGGCGAGCTGAACATCGGCTTCAACAAGACTTGTACGGTCACCATCACCGACAACGACCACCCGCTTTCCGACATCCTCGGCTGGTTCGCAGCCACTGCCGGAGACGGCAAGGCCTGGGACATGGAGCTCCGCAAGGATCCGGACGACGTCTCTGTCGTATGGTTCTACAACATCGGAGCCATGAGTTCCAGTTGGGCCGGTGACGACATCATGTACTACGGCAATGTCGAGTACGACTCGGCTACCGGAAAGGGTACCATCACCTGCCCTCTCGGCCAGGAGTCCGAGTACAAGTATTCCGGCACTACCCCGGTCATGCTCTACATGCTTGACGCTGAAGGTCAAAGCTACTTCACTGAAGGTAATCTCATATTCGAGATCTCTGACTTTGGCAAGAAACTCTCCATCCCGGAGAACGGAGTCTATCTCCTCATCCCCGGTGCAGGCTATGTAGGAAAGGCTGGCGCGCCTATTGTTGCCATCAAGAAATAACATATGATTCAGCAGATTATGAAAAAGATTCTATACATTTTAGTACTTGCAGTGATCGCTGTCGCCTGCCAGGAGATGTATGGTCCGATACCCGTTCCGAATGACCCCGTCTATTCCAACGGTATCGACATTGCGCTCTCCTCGGTTGCAGACGATTCATTCGTCGTCACGCTCACTCCCAAGGGCGAATCCGCTTTCTATTCATATCTCGTGACCGAAGGCGCACAGGCCCAGGCTTTGGATTCCGCCAATGTCTACGCCCTTAAGTACAGCGGTGTCAGCAAAGGCATTTTCAACTATGCCGAAGCCACATCCAAGACTGTACAGATCAGCGGTTTGAAGCCCAATACCGCTTATCAGGTATATGCCGTTGCCGGTAGCAAGACCGGTATCCCCAGCAAGGTTGCAAACGCTTCCGTCAGGACTTCCGATACCGGAGCGCCTTACCTCACTAAACTGGAAACCGAAGGCAATACCGTTACGCTGACTTACTCCGAGCCCGTCACGTATAACGGCACTTCTGTTGCCGCCTCCGTCTATCCCAAGATGAAGGTTACCGGCTCGCCCGTCGCGACCACCAACGGCGAGGTCTCCGTCGAGTCCAACGTCGTTACGATCACCTTCCCCGACATCAAGGCTCCCGGCTCGTACTTCACTTTCGGTTATCCTGCAGGAACCTTCGTCGACGTACTCAAGAACAAGTGCAGCGCCGTAGTTCCCGGCACTTTCTTCTGGGACGATGATGATGAGATCGACTGCACGGAGCCCTTCTGGGGATTCCTTGACAATGCCGACCTCACCTACACCCTGCCCGAAATCAAGTCCGTATTCCTCAAGGACTACGGTGATTCACTCCGCGTGAGTGTCCCCGGTCTTTATGAAATCGACCTCGAGTCCGCCTTTGTGACCAAGATCCTGCACAAAACCGACGCCTATTCCTCGGATAACACCTGGACCATGACCTCCGGCAAAGATTACTATGCTGACGGTGACGACATCGTCGTCAAGCCCATCGGCACTCCCGAAGCAGGTGATCTCGTATCCATCGTCATTCCCGCCGGTGCCGTCATGGACATCTATGGCAACACCAATGCCTCCGATATCGTCATCGGCCCCATCGAGATCATGTCCGAGCCTCTTGCACTGACCTTCACTCTGGCCGGTGCCGGCGCCAACAACCTGGTTGTGGATGTGACCACCAACGATATCAGCGGCAAGAAGTACTGGATCTCTGACTACGCCACCAAGGAGGAGATGGCAGAGATCTCGGATGAGGATTTCATCTCCAGCATGATTGATTTGATCGCAGGATATGCAGAGGAAGACGAAGTCTCCTTCGAGGAGGAGCTGGCCACTTACTTCGCCACGCAAGGTGACGGTAAGGTAACCCTCGTCAACGGTACCAGCTCGACCGAGTATGAGTTTGCCGGATTCTTCCTTGACGGTGAGGGTAATGTCCTTTCCGACGTGTTCAGGTTCGACGCCTCCACTACGGAGCTCGTACTTCCTGAGGCCGCTACCGGCACATACATGGCCAACCTTTATTTCGAAGAAGCCTTCGCCGATCTCCCTGTCAGCTTTGAAAGCGATGAAGAAGGCGGCTATGTCGGAACTATCTCCGGTTGGGGTCCTGCAGGGATTGATTTCGTCTTCTATATGGACGAGGACGGCAATATCATGGTCCCTGAGCAGGAGACCGGTGCCACTTTCATGACCTACGGTTCCATCTATCTCCAGGAAATCTATTCCTGGAACGGATCATGGAGCCAGACCAGCTACTACGACACCATCAATGACAGGTTCGTATTCTCACTTGTCTACTATGTGAGCGCAGGATATCTCACATACGGCACCGCAGGAGAGACTTTCGAACTCGGACAGGATGAAGCGGCGGAAGCTTCCGTAAGGAGTGTCCCCTCTGGCCGCAAGGCTACCGTACATCCGGCCAAGTCCCTGACTTTCAAGACCGGACGCATCAGATAAACCATCTAGTATCCATAAAGGGCGTCCGTAACCACTTATGGACGCCCTTTATTTCCTAATTATCAATATCATGAAAAGGTTTCTGGTCATTATTCTTGCAACGCTTTGCGCTTTCGTCAAACTTATGGCGCAGGACGACTATGTCCCCACTACCACATGGCCGTACATCTATCCGGAGTTCACTGAGGGAGAGATCATGACCGGCAACGGCTCAACGACCAAGGGATCGTTCAACGTCTGCCTCGCGGACTCGCAGTTGCATTATATCGACGGAGATCTTGTCAAGAAGGCTACGATCCTTGATCTCCAAGGAGTTACGATCGGCAAGGACACGTATGTCTATGCCGATTTCAATCTCTACAAAGTGCTTTCCAAGAGTGGATCGGCCGTCGTAGCCGAAGGCTATTCCATAGACATGGCTAAACTCAACGGCAGCGAGGGTGCATACGGTTCCTCCGGAAGCACGCTTGCTACCCAGTCGCTGTCTTCCCTTGAAGGGATCGGCGGCAACAGGACCAACATGAACCACATGGACCTGAGGAACTCCAAGGACAGCGGCAAGTATCTGCCCATCATCGAGCGGATGTATCTGGTGTTCAATAAAACCGTGGTTCCGGCAACACGCAAGGACGTCCTCGCGTATGCTTCGGACAAGGGCTTCAAACCCGAGGCCGAAAAATTCATCAAAGAGAATAAAATCAAGTGGAACCAGCAGGTGTCACTTCAGGCACTTGCCGACTTCCTCTCCAGCAAATAACATATAATGAAGATAAAGCTATTATCGGTACTGGCCGCTGCCGCGGCTATATGGTCATGCTCGTCGGTCGAGCAGGACAATGGACCGGAAACAGGTCGGGAAGAAGCCAAAGTCGAGGCCGACAGCCGGTTCATTCCAGGTTCTGCCGAGATCAGGTTCACTCCTGAAATGACTGAAATGATCGAGGAAATGCTGGCCGCTGGGTCGATGAAGACCAAATCCCCGTCAATGAACGAGGCCTTCGAAAGCCTCGGTATCACTTCATTGGAACGACTCTTCCCTTACGCGGGAGAGTTCGAAGAGCGCACGAGGCGGGAAGGGCTGCATTGCTGGTACCGGGTAAAGTTTGACGAGTCCGTGCCCGTCACCAAGGCAGAAGACAGTTTCAGAGGACTTGATGGTGTCGAAAGCTTCGAGCCGGAACGTGCCATCGTTTCGCGGGCCTATTTCGACGATCCCATGTCCAACCAGCAATGGCACTACTACAATGTAGGCTTCAGCGGAGATAATTACAAGGACCATTGCGACATCAACGTCGTACCGGTATGGAAGGACTTCACAACTGGTGACCCTTCAGTCGTCGTAGGCGTGACGGACGGAGGAATTGCCTCCATGCACAAAGACCTGGCGGCACATTACAAGGGGGGCTACAATTTTGTCGACCATTCCACCAACGTCATCCCCGGCAGCCACGGAACACATGTAGCCGGTACCATTAGTGCAATCAACAACAACTCAATCGGAGTATCCGGCATAGCCGGAGGCGATTACGCCAAACACCAGAAGGGAGTCAGCCTCCTTTCCTGCCAGATATTCCCCGCAGACGGTGAAGAAGGCTCAGGAAGCGGAGCTGAAGCCATCAAATGGGCGGCAGACCACGGTGCTATCATCTCCCAGAACAGCTGGGGCTACCAGTACGAGACCGAGGAGGAAGCCAGAGACGCCACCATCAGCAGCGGCCTTAAGTCCGCGATAGACTATTTCATCAAGTATGCAGGGTGTGACAATGACGGGAATCAGCTTCCAGACAGCCCCATGAAGGGAGGAATCGTCATCTTTTCTGCCGGCAACGACGAGTACAGGTACGATCCCATCGGTGCATATGAGCCCGTCCTGTCAGTCGGAGCCGTTGCCGCGGATTTCAACAAGGCATACTACTCCAACTATGGCGACTGGGTAGACATCTGCGCCCCGGGCGGAGACACCAAGAAAGGCACTGAGATCTTGAGTACACTCCCCGGCAACAAATACGGTTTCATGCAGGGCACATCAATGGCATGCCCCCATGTAAGCGGCGTTGCCGCACTGGTGGTTTCCTACTGCGGAGGCCCCGGATATACCAGCGCCCAACTCAGGCAGCAGCTGATCGGCGGAGCCAACAGCACTGCAGTCCGTCCCGGACAGAAGATCGGACCTCTCGTCGATGCTCTTGGAGCGATCACATACGGTTCCACCTATGCTCCTGCCAAGATTCCTTCCGTCAAGGCTACGGGGCGTTCCAACAACATAGACCTGTCTTGGGAGGTCAATACTGACGAGAGAGGTGTACGCGCTTACGGCTACAAGGCGTATGCATCCAAGGACAAGACCCTTCTCGAGGATATCGACTACAGCGCCAAGTCCATCCCCGGAGTCACTTTCGGCACTGTCAAGGTAGAGGATCTCGATGCCGGAGATCCCATCAGCCTTTCCATAGGCGACCTCGAGTTCGAGACACCCTATTTCGTGACCGTGGTCGGATACAGCTACAACGGTGTCTATTCTCCTGTTTCCGATATCAAGAAAGTCAACACCCTGGCGAACAACCCTCCTGTTATCGATTTTGCCGATGCGACTGATTTCGATGTCAGGGCCCATGAGACCAAGGTTTTCCCTGTCAGGATATACGACCCCGACGGGCATTCAATCAAGGTCAAGTTCGCTCCCGGCTCCGACGCAGCATCATTAGCATTGGTGCCGGTGAGCCCTCAGGAGACCAGCGCGCAGCTCACCATAGCTGGGCCCAATTCAGATTCCGGCGAGTATACATTCGAGATCGAAGCGACCGACAGCTATGGCGTATCCACCAAGTTCACCAAAAAATACGTCGTCTCCGAGAATCATGCTCCCGCCAAGAAGAAGGAAGTCGACAACATCATCCTCAACGCTCCCGGAGAGAAGGTGACCCTGAATATCAAAGACTATCTGGAAGATCCTGACGGAGAGGAACTTTCCTACTCTGTGACCACTTCTGACAAGTCAGTGGCCCACGCCAATCCTTCCGGTAACGAACTTGTCATCACTGCACTGAACTATGGTCTCGTAGATTTGACCCTGACCGGTACGGACGCCAGGGGTCTCAAGGCTACCCTTCCGTTCCAGCTGCTGGTAAAAGATCCTTCCAAGCCCGTAGAACTCAGTTCCACGACGGTGACAACCGAGTTGGTCATCAGGACCGGAGAGTTGAAGGAAACCAATATCCGCATCTCCGGCCAGACCGGAAAGGTCGTTTATGACAGCACCTCGCAGGTCGGTGCATTCCTGCCTGCCGTGATCGACGTTAGCGCCTTCGCTCCGGGCATTTACAAGCTCTCGGTGACGATGGGAGGAGATACCCATGTTCAAACATTCATTAAAATATGACAGGAATGAAAAGGTATATCGTTTTTCTAGCATCATTCATCATCTCCATCCTTCCTGCTTCCGCAGGGGAACCTGGATTTGAAGCCCTGCCTTTTCTCCGCCTTTCACGCGACCCTTCCGCCGTCACGGGAGGCAGCGCCCAGGTTTTCGCATCCGGGGCATATTCGGTTTTCACCAATCCCGCACTCCCCTTCTCCTCGGACAAGGGGGTGGATGCAGCACTGTCCTATGCCAGATGGGGTGCCAGCGGTTCCAATGAGATAGATTTCGGAGGGGCTTACAGGCTGTCGGAGCGTTTCTCCCTGTCACTAGGCTTCAGCTACGGAATGAATCCGGCGTATGACGTCTACAACAAGCTTGGAGCTCTAACCGGCACTTTCACTCCCTCGGACATGATAGCCGGACTCGGAGCGGGATTCCGTGTCTCTGACGCGCTCACCCTTGGAGCGAATGTCAAGTATGCTTCCAGCAAACTTTCCGATGCCTATTCCTACGGTGCCGTAGCGGGTGACGTCTTTGCAGCGATGGAGTTCTCCGGACTCATTGTTTCGGCAGGAGTTTCTACTCTCGGCACTCCGGTAGAGTCGCAGAAGACCGGCAAATACAACCTCCCTTCTTCCGCAGCTTTCGGCCTTGGGTACGGCACGGCTGCCGGGGAGGCGCTCGAATTGCGCGCCCAAGTCACCGCTGACTATTACTTCAGCGGCGCCCTTGCCGCAGGAGCCGGCGTCGAAGCCGTCATCAAGGACATGGTCTCGCTGAGGTTCGGATATGACTACGGCGGCGAGAGTGTCATCCCTTCGCATGCCACCGCAGGTATAGGATTGCACTTCTCCGGATTCCGGTTCGACGCGAAGCTCCTTACCGGAAAGGATGCCGGGACCTCCATGCTGTTCGGCGCCTCATACAGTTTCTGATCCGGGTTAAACACCTGTCTTCATGCCCTCATATTCCGGAGAGAGTCGAAAGATTCCCTCCGGTTTTTGTTTTCTGAAGAACAGATCTAAATTTTGATAATAAATGATTAAATTCTATCTTTGAATAGGTGAATTCTATTTAGAAGTGCAACGCACTTCAGAAGCCAAAGTTAAATAATTGTTTACAGTATTCCAACGGTGTCCTGTAACCCAGTGACTTACGGGGCCTGTGGTTGAGTTTCCATTCTATTTCAGCAAGCATCTCGTCAGTGAACTTCAGGTAGTGTCTCCTGGTCTTCATCCTCCTTTCGTATTTTTTCTGAGCCAGCTGCCATCGGTATCGATGGTATCCTCTCATGTCGCAGTTCCTACGGATCTCACGGCTCACTGTACCTGTGCTGACCCCTATTACTTCTCCAATCTCCCTTAGGCTCATTGGTCTCTGCAGCAACCTCTCTATCGTAAATCGTTGCTCCCTTGTCAGATGCTTGTATCCCATCCTCTGTCGCTTTTTCTGGTTATGACAGTAAAGTTATACTATCAAGCTTCAAAGCGTTGCACTTCAGAGTAGAATCCAGCGCGTCAGTTTGGCATGATAATCGCTACTGATGTTTATGGATTGAATTAAACATAAATATTGAGATCATATTTCCGGAGGAAGTCGTGAGATTTTCTCCGGATTTTTAGTTTAAATACAGAGTCCCCCATTACGCTTACGATTTTTAAGCATTATCAAGAGAATCGTTCTAAATAATTTAGGTAGACGCTTTAATACTAAGCAATTCTGCACTTTCAAACCGTAAGCAAAAAAATATTAAATATTTTTAATTAATCGGATTTTTATTTATTTTTACAGCCGAAAAGACGAAAAAGGACTGATTGTACTGAAGCAACAGTTACATTTTTATATACCAACTTAATCATTGTCCTATGAAGAGAATCAAAGTTCTTCTCTCAATGCTGCTCCTTTCCGCAGGCCTGATGGCATCCGCCCAGACCATCAGCGTGAGAGGTGTCGTGAAGGATTCATCTACTGGCGAATCCATTCCCGCAGCATCCGTTATCGTCAAAGGGACATCCAACGGAACCATTACGGACAACGATGGTAACTATACCATCTCCGTAGCTTCCGACGCTTCCCTTGTTGTATCTTCAATCGGATACCGTACCCAGGAAGTCGCAGTCGAAGGACGCAGGTCCATCGACATCGAACTCCTCCCCGACATCGAGTTCCTCGACGAGGTGGTAGTGACCGCCATGGGTATCTCCCGTGAGAAGAAAGCCCTTGGATACGCCGTCCAGGACCTCAAGTCCGACGAGCTCGTCCATGCGGCCAGTGCAAGTCTCAGCTCCGCCCTTCAGGGCAAGCTCTCCGGTGTGGAGATTTCATCTTCGTCCGGTATGCCCGGAGCTTCCTCCAAGATCGTCATCCGCGGCGCCCGTTCACTCGATGGCAACAACACGCCTCTCTACGTAGTTGACGGTATGCCTGTGGCTTCCACTCCTGACATCGGTACCGGCAACTCCGTTACCGGATCCGACTATGCCGGACGTTCCCTCGATATCGACCCCAACGACATCGAGAGCATCAACGTGCTGAAGGGTCAGGCCGCCTCCGCACTCTACGGAATGCGCGCATCCAACGGTGTCATCATTATCACCACCAAGAAGGGCTCCGCCGCACAGGCTGGCAAGACCTCTGTCACCCTCACCACCAACTATTCGTTCGATACTCCCGCCGTTTATCCCGAGGTTCAGTACAAGTATGCACAGGGATCCGGTGGAAAGTACAGCCCCAAGTCTTCGCTGTCATGGGGTCCGCTCATCACCGAGCTCCCCAACGATCCTGGTTATGGCGGAAATGTCTCCAACAGCTACACCGATGCCCAAGGCATCCATACCGGAATGTATTATCAGCCGCAGCGTGCCGAAGCCGGCCTCGATCCTTGGACCACCCCCGCTGTCTATGACAACATCAAGGGCTTCTTCCAGACTGGCCACACCTTCAGCAACAATGTCAGCGTAGCCCACAATGCCGGTACGGCGAACTTCATCTTCTCCCTCGGCAACACTGACACGAGCGGTATCATCGACGGCACCTACCTGAAGCGCTACAACGCCCGCTTCGCTTCCGATGCCAAGCTCAATAAGTATTTCACCATGGGCTTCAGCGGCAACTTCGTCCAGTCCGACATGAACAAGCAGTCGGGTGCCAACGACGGTATCACCGCCGGTCTGTACCACGTCCCTGCCAACTATGACCTCATGGGACTTCCTACCCATGTCCCCGGAGATCCCTATACCCAGGTCAACTTCCGTAACCTGACGTTCAACAACCCTGTATGGGCCACCACAAACAACTTCTTCGGTGAGAA
>Ga0310695_10009334_pt1 | contig 14776 bp, 10 predicted proteins | sample RumenRJG_04DNA_FD_203882 | JGI IMG/M metagenome (GOLD analysis project Ga0310695, IMG submission 203882) | Bovine rumen microbial communities from Lethbridge, Alberta, Canada - RJG_04 (v2) (version 2) | ecosystem: Host-associated > Mammals > Digestive system > Stomach > Rumen | place: Canada... | reverse complement strand
TCAATATCTGCCTTTGGAGCCTTCTTTTGTTCCATTTCTCCGCAATAAAAAGCGAATTATTCCGTTTTGATGTTGCAAAGGTACGAATAAATTGAGAATTATTGCTATCTTTGCACGGTATTTTACGAAGTTCGGATGATTAGAACACTTTTTGTCACGATCATGGTGTGGTGCATCACCACGATGCAGGCACAGGAGAGCCAGGAGGTCTATAGCTTCTTGCGCCTTCCTGTCAGTGCCCATGTGGCAGCATTGGGTGGCGACAATATCACGCTGACGGATGACGATGCCACGCTTATCTTCCACAACCCAGCCCTACTCAATGGGGTCAGTGACAAGAGCATCAACCTCAACTTCATGACCTACATGGAGGGTGCCAAAACTGCTTCTGCCTCATTCGTAAAGGCTATTAAAGAAAGAGGTACGTGGGGTGTCAGTGCGCAGTATATGGACTATGGCACCATGAAGGAGACCACTGCAGAAAACATCCAGACGGGTTCTTTCTCTGCCAAGGACATCGCTCTGGCTGGCACTTTTGCCTATATGCTCAGCAATGCCATCAGCGGAGGCATCACAGCCCGCTTCATCTCCTCCAGCATTGGCAGTTACAGTTCGGCTGCCGTAGCCTTCGACCTCGGACTGAACTATGTCCACGAGGACAATGGCTGGTCGCTGTCTGCAGTAGCCAAAAACCTGGGTGGACAAATCAAAGCTTATGACGATGAGTTTGAGCGCATCCCCATTGATTTGCAACTGGGTGTCAGCAAGCGCTTTGTCAATTCTCCCTTGCGAGTACATGCCACCCTGAATCGCCTGAACCGTTGGGACGAGGGTTTCAACAAACATCTTGCTATAGGTGCCGACCTCTTGATTGGCGAGACTATCTGGGTAGGTGGGGGTTACAACTTCCGTCGTTCCAGCGAGATGAAACTCTCTGATGGCGAGAGCGAGAGTGCCCATGGTGCAGGACTCTCAGTGGGTGGTGGACTCACCCTACAACGATTCAAACTGCAAGTAGCATACGCCAAGTATCATGTCAGTGCTTCGTCCTTATTGATTAACGCAACATATACATTATGAAAAAAATAACAATCGCTATTGACGGTCACTCTTCGTGTGGAAAGAGCACGATGGCCAAAGACCTGGCCCGCGAGGTGGGCTATGTTTATGTAGATACAGGTGCCATGTATCGCTGTGTCACCCTTTTCGCCCTGCGCAACGGGTTGTTTGCTGCTGATGGCAGTATCGACGAGGCAGGTCTACGCAGTCGTATGAACGACATCCACATCTCCTTTAAGTTCAACCCTGAGGCTGGTCGCCCAGACACTTATCTGAACGGTGAACTCGTAGAGCGCGACATTCGCACCATGGAGGTTTCCAGCCACGTCAGTCCCATTGCCACACTGGGTTTCGTACGTGAAGCAATGGTAGCCCAACAGCAGGAGATGGGTCGTGGAGGTGGTGTCGTGATGGATGGACGCGACATCGGTACGGTGGTATTCCCCAACGCAGAACTCAAAATCTTCGTTACCGCCTCTGCTGAGGTACGTGCCCAGCGTCGCTACGACGAACTGAAAGCCAAGGGCATGGAAGCCGACTATGCCGACATCCTGAAGAATGTGCAGGAGCGCGACTACATCGATTCCCATCGCGAGGTATCTCCCTTACGTCAAGCTGACGATGCCCTGTTGCTCGACAATTCCAATATGACCATCCCTGAGCAGAAGCAATGGCTCATGGAGCAGTTCCAGAAAATCACATCTTAAGCAAGGCATCACGGCATTGTTCCATGAGCCATTTGGGAGTGGAGGTAGCTCCACAAATACCCACAGTCTTGATACCCTCAAGCCACTGTGGGTTTATTTCTTCCGGTCCCTCAATGAGGTGGGCATTGGGATTGACACGCAGGCACTCATTGAACAACACCTTGCCATTAGAACTCTTGCGCCCACAGACAAAGAGGATGAGGTCGTGCTTGGTGGCGAACTGCGAGATGTTAGGCATGCGGTTGGCTACAGAGCGACAGATGGTGTCGAAGCTCTTGAAGGTGGCATTGGGGGAGATGTGTTCCTGGATATATTCGATGATACGATGGAACTCGTCGAGCGACTTGGTGGTCTGACTATAGAGATAGATGTCGCGCGAAAAATCGAGTTGCTTAACATCATCGAAATGCTCGATAACGATGGCATGGTCGGCTGTCTGACCCACTAGGCCAAGTACCTCGGCATGACCCTCCTTGCCAAAGATGACAATCTGAGAAGTTAGAGGTAAGGAGTCTGAGGTTAGAGATGCCTCATACTGGCGCTTGATGCGCTTCTGCAACTGGAGCACCACAGGGCAAGTGGCATCGATAATCTCGATGTTGTTCTGACGAGCTAACTCATAGGTCTCAGGGGGTTCACCATGAGCACGAAGGAGTACCTTAACGTTATGCAGTTGGCGCATATCTTCATGGTTGATGGTGATGAGTCCCATCTCATGCAGGCGTTCACACTCCATACCATTGTGAACGATATCGCCTAGGCAATAGAGTTGATTGCCCTTGGCCAACTCTTCCTCTGCCTTTTGGATGGCGGTGGTCACTCCGAAGCAGAAACCACTGCCGTTGTCGATTTCAATTTGCAACAATTTAATTTAAAATTAGAAATTAGAAATTAGAAATTAGAAATTAGAAATTATGATTACCTTAATAGGCGGAAGTATTCGTCGAGGAGGCTTTGGGCAGCCATGAAGGAAGTCTGCTGACCTGCCAAGACACCTTGTTCCGCTATCTGCAATTGACGCTTGATGACGTCATTGTTGTAGAAGTTCAGGCGCAGATGTTCGTTGATGGTCTCATACATCCAATACTTGGACTGCTCGTTGCGACGATAGTCGAAATAGCCGTTAGCCTTCACATAGTCGATATACTCGTAGATCATGTCCCACACCTCCTTGATGCCATAGCCATAGAAGCCACTATAGCACAACACCTTAGGCATCCAGCCACTCTCCGTCTTGGGGAAGAAGTGGAGCGCATTGCGGAAATTGGTGGCTGCCATGTGGCACTTGTCGACATTGTCGCCATCACACTTGTTGATGACGATGCCATCGCATATCTCCATGATGCCTCGCTTGATGCCCTGCAGGTCGTCGCCAGTACCTGCCAACTGGATGAGCAGGAAGAAGTCGACCATCGAGTGACAAGCAGTCTCGCTCTGTCCTACGCCAACGGTCTCAACGAATATCTTGTCGAAGCCTGCAGCCTCGCAGAGGATGATGGTCTCACGCGTCTTGCGAGCCACACCACCCAAAGAGCCTGCTGTTGGACTAGGACGTATGAAGGAATCTGGGTGCGTGGAGAGTTTTTCCATACGCGTCTTATCACCCAGAATGGAACCCTTGGAGCGCTCAGACGAAGGGTCGATAGCTAAGACTGCCAACTTGCCACCCTTCTCCTTCAGCACATGGATGCCAAACTCGTCGATAGAGGTAGATTTACCAGCACCCGGTACGCCACTGATGCCCACACGGACGCTGTTGCCACTATATGGCAGACACTTGTTGATGACCTCCTGCGCCTTGGCCTGATGGTCGGGATTGACACTCTCTACCAGCGTGACAGCTTGCGACAAGATGGTGACATCGCCCTTGACGATGCCTTCAACCATCTCGGCAGCAGTGAGTTCACGACGACGGAAACGACCGCGTTGCAGATAGGGATTAACGAGCGGTTGCTGTTCAACACCACTGTTGACCTGCAAGCCTGCATATTCTGAACTATTCTCTGGATGTTCCATTTTTTTCAATTAGTAATTAGTAATTAGAAATGATGATTACCTATAGAGCCATGTGGTTTTTCACTTTGCGTTGATGGTAATGACAACTTTGGGTTTCTGAGGATCGTTGACAATCATGAGGATACGCGGAAGGGTGCGCGACTTCAACAGGTCGGCACGCTCAGCGGTAATCTTCAACTTGGTAGATTCTCCTGGTTTGAGAGTACGCTTTCCCAAGGAAATCTGGAGACCGTTTGTAAACATCTGCAACGAAGAAATCTCCAAAGCAGACTGTCCCGTATTGGTGATACTGATGACATCCCTGGCCTTTGCCTTACCTTTGAAATCGATATTAACCACCTCCTTGGACAACTGGATATGAGGAGCCTGACTGCGAGATGTGGCAGACAAGTCGCTGAACGAGGGAAGAAGAACGGCAGAAACCGTTATCTCATGGTCTGGGCTGACTTTGTCGCCGGGATTACCAGCCAGATAAATAGAGGTCTGCGTCAATCCGTAGTCGCGCAACTTAGCCGAGTTCAGCGAAACCGTCATCTTACCTGCCCTACTTGGACTCAAGCGCTCAGGGGTAATCTCTGCTGTGAGGTAAGGAGGCAGGTGCATGAGGTTAGGCTGGTAAATCTTGGTACCATCATTATAGATGTGCAACTCCTGAACCTGTACATCGCCCCGATTGATGTCGTCGAACTCGAGAACAGCCTTGTCCAGTCGCAAGTCGCCCATCTCAATGGGATAGGTGCCAGAGAAGTCTTGATACTCAGACAACACGACACCCGTCATGCGGATATAAACAGGCTCCTTGTTGCCATTACTGATGATGGCTGCCTGCTTGTCGAAATGCCCCAACTGACGGGCATTATAGGTCATGCGCACTTCAAACTTGTCATTACCACCAATGTCACCCTTTGGATAATCAATCGTGGTACACTTGCAGTCAGGCAATACCTTTTCAATTCTCAGTTTGCGATGACTCTTGTTCTTAAACTCGAAGACGGCTGTGATGGGTTGCATGTAGCCCGTCTTGCCTGCATCGACAGTAGTCTTGCTGGATGTCAGCTTCTGCGCAGCAACAGGGATGGCTGCTAACAGCAAAAGAGATAATATGGTTTGTTTCTTGTTCATCATCTTTATTTTACGTTGAGGGTTATCGAGGGTGCTGTGGCACGATATTCAGGAGCATAAGCACAGCCTACAGTACATGTGCCCGTTTCATAGCTTCCTGCACGATCGATATAATATTCTGTTTCTATAACATGTTTTCCTTTAGCGAGTCCGTAGTAGAAATAATGGGTGGCAGCATCCTTAGGCGACACGTAAGCGCCCTGCTGATAGCCCGACAACTGACGAACGGGTTCCATGCAGGCTGCACGACGATCAATGACCTGCACAAAGTCGAGGTCGCGGGTGGTCTCGATGGTGATGCGCACCTTGATGCGATCGCCCGTTTTAAGTGAAGAGTGAAGAGTGAAAAGTGAAGAATTGGCTGCCGCTGTGGTATTGGGCAGGAGAACCTCGCGCTTCACGGTGATGCCACTTTGGGAAGCCTCGATTTCTGAAGTCTTCTGGAAGAACTGCGCATAGACAGCACCCCAAGAAGTACCTTCGGAGGTCTTGGTGGCTGTGAAAGTTTTACCTTGAGGTTTATCAACAGCAGCCTTAACATAGCCCAGACCTGCAGTTGCTTTGGGAAGGTCGATGGGGGTGCCGTCGATGGCGAGGGTGCTGGGGCTAGTAGAACTCGTCAAACTAGTAAGACTAGTCTGACTAGTAGAACTGGTGTTATTTGCCAAGAACGCCCAAATGGCATTGACACTGTTGATGGGGGTGTCCCAAGCCTGGGTACGTTTCTCCTGCAAGAGCCAGCGACGCATCTCGTCAATGGTCTGGGTATCCTGAGGAGTCACCTTTTGGATGGCCTCGATGGCAGCCACCTCGGTAGGTATCTTATAGTCGTACCAAGAATAGAAAGCACGGGGAGTGTCATAGTAGCGCCCCATCTCCTCTGTAAAGACGGTATATTCCTTCAGACTCTGCACATACTCCATGGCCTTCTTATGCTCACCATGCTGAGCCAGGACAATGGCGGTCAGTGCCTTCTCGTAAATGGTCTGACGCTTGATGTCCTTCTTCAGCAGGGTAATGAGGTAGTTGTTGGCTGACTGTACATTGGATGACAAGGAGCGTCCATCGAGGGCACAGAGGTAGAGCCAGCGCAGGGCAGTGAACGATGGGAAGGTGGGCTTACGACCTTTCTTTTCTTCCTTTTTCAGTTCGTTGACCAGCTTCACCATCTCCTTTTCGATAAAGCAGAACGCTTTATCTTGTGAAGAGTGGATAGTGGATAGTGAAGCGTGAGGTCCTACCATCACTTGCAGGCGCACCAGCATTTCTTCAATGGCAACGGTTATCTGGGTACTGCCCTGCATGCCAGGATACCACGAGAAGGAGCCGTCGGCATTCTGCAATTTCTGCAACTTCTCAACAGCCATCGTCATGCGATTGTTCAAGCCGTTCTCGTCGAAGAAGTCAGCCAAGCGCTGTTTCTGTTCGCTCTCACGGTCGGATGCATTCACCCAAGGAGTCTCATTCAGCACGAGGTCTTTCAATTCTTGGTTCTTCTCCAACTGAGAAGTAAGAGAAGTTTGATTACTTTCACGCTTCCATTGTTCAAAAACAGACTTCACCTGAGGATTCTGATTCAACAGGGTCTTGCCCAACAGATTGCTGTAATAAGAGGCAGCCTGGTCGATGGCACTATGCTCATAGGGTTGTCCCAGAATAGGCAATGACTGTACCATGAGCCAAGCAGGATTGTTGGTATATTCGATGGTAAGTTTCTGCTGGGTAGTACCTGCAGGGAACAACTTGGTCAAATCGATCGTCTTCACACCTGGTTCGTGTTGGGTATAAGGCACCGTCTTGGTGACATACTCACGATTGGGCAGAATGGCCAGATAGTGTTGTTCACCATCGCTAAAACCTTCGCCACTGGCTACGACTTTACAAATAAGAAGTGAAGAAGTGAATAGTGAACAGTGAATAGTATAGTTAACACTGGTGGTCTTGCCAGTTTCCACAGCGAAGGGCTGTTGCTGTTCGAAAACCACCTTATTGGTTTCTGGGTCGATGAGTTGCAGGGTGGCATTGCCACTGACATTCTTTTCACCAGTATTAAAGATACGGGCAGAGAGTTGGGCCTCATCACCCATGCGGATGAAACGAGGAATGTTAGGTTGTACCATCACATCCTTCTGGGCTACCGCCTCGCCTTCGATGGAACCATAGTTCATATCCACAGTATTGGCAACACCCATGAAACGCCATGTGGTCAGGCTCTCAGGCAAAGTGAACTTCATCACGACGTTGCCGTCCTTATCAGTCAACAGCATGGGATAGCAGAAAGCAGTCTCATTCAGATTTTCACGTATTTTCGTCTGCCCGGCTGTCTGTTCCATATCCTCCACAACCTGTTTAGCCTCATCATCTCCCGCTATAGCAACAGCATCCGTCACCGGAGCAGACTCCATGACGACATCATTCGCAGCATATGCTCCGACGCCAGAAGCTTTTGCCATCAGCATAGGCTGAGCCCCACGAATCATGACTCTTCTACGTCCGAACGCATGATAGAAGGGATAGACACTACCGTCAAAACGACTGAACACCATATCATTTACCTTCAGAGGTGACTGATAGTGCTGACTGCCCATCCAATATACCTGCTGTTGTTGATGGAAACGCCAAGAGGTAGAAGGCATCGGCAAGTAGTTAGCTGGAGAGAAATTCCACTGATGGGACTTTATCTGGTCGAGGCTCTTATCGTAGAGCACAGCCAACAGACTGGCATCAGCAGGAGTACCATCAGGGTTCAGAATCTTCAGGCTCCACTCTTCCTGTTGTCCAGGAGTCAAACGATCGCGGAAGGTCTCCCACGACAAACGGAGTTTCTTATCGGGCATCGGACGCTTGATAGTCTGCTGATGACTATAGCAGACACCCTCCTTCACCCATGCATAAGAAAGCAACAGTCCATTGCCGTATTCCTCCTTATATTTGAATTGACGATTAATCAACTCGCCATTCTTCTTTACCTCACCTTGCTCGATGACCTTGTTGTCTGCATAGATGGCATAGAAGATGTATAAATCAGGTGCACTGCCACCCATCTGTAGGGTAACAGGAGTACCATCGTTGGGGAACTGCGTGTGCGACACATAGAACCAGTCGTTGGTCTGGAAGGCTGGTTTCTTGTCGTCCAAGCCAAACACCACAAACTTGACATCCAAGGTGTCTTGTTCGCAGATAGCCTCGAGGCGATGAGAGCCAGATTTGATGGGAGATGGAAGATGGAAGATGGAAGCGTTGGCTGCGCATTCATTCCACTTGCCACCATCAATACGGTATTTCACTGTACCTGCAATCTCCTTGCCTGCAGCATTTCGACGATGGAAGGTAAGGGGAGGCAACTGGTCTTTGCGAACCTGTTCAGGGATGTCGCAGGTCAGCGCGGTGGGTTTGTTGCCCAACGGCAGACAGAGGCTTCCACTATGCGTCTCACCACCCATATCGGTGACATCAGCCTCCACCACGAAATGATAGAACATAGGACGAACACCTAGATCCTTGGGCATCAGCATAGGCATATCCACCATAAACGTACCATCGTCTGCTGTAGTGGTTTCGCTTTCATGCATTACCACACTATCCATACCGCTTCCCAGATAACCCTGTCCCCAATAGCGGGAGTAGGTCATCCACCAGAAAGCCACCTTGCGACGAACGGTATATTTCACCTTAGCACACTGCACAGGAACACCTGCATAGGTCAATGCCTTTCCTTGAGCATGAACGGTATCGCCCTGCTGATAAGACTCCTGATAGTCAGCAAACTCCACCTGGAAGGTTGGACGCTTATATTCCTCGACACTGATGCTGGTAGCACTTCCATTGGCGAGGATGGTAAAACGTCCGTTCAACAATCCTGTGGGCAAGGTAAACTCCGTGGTACATTTGCCAAAGCGGTCTGTAATGACCTTCTTTTCTGCTATCTGTTTATAGTTGGCATCACGCAAGGTAATATTGACGCTTTTCTCTCCCACAGCTACATTGTCTGCAGCAGACTGCTCTTTCCAGACGATAGCTGTAACATGAACGGTCTGACCTGGACGATAGATGCTACGATCGGTAAACAGGTTGGTATGTTCTGCGTGATAGTCGTAGTTGTTGAACACATAACGCCCATAGGCATTGATGGGTGGACAATAGCAGTCTGTGGGAGTATAGGCAAACAGCTGCTTTCCATAACGCTGTACTTCCGTGATGGTAGCATTGGACAAAGGTTTACCTGTACGAGCATCCACAGCCACTTGGCGCTTCTGGTCGTCAGGCATGGCCTGTGACAAGAGACGGACACCAGAGACATAATAGAATTGTAGGGATTTCTCTGTCTGGGGTGATGAGAACTCCACCAGATAGATTCCAGGTTCCAGTCCACCCAAGGAAACGGAATCGTTAAAGAGCTCGTAATCCGCATGTCCCATGAAATAGCGGGTCTGACATAAAGCTTCCACCTCCTTCAACTGAGTCTTCAGTTTCTTGAAAGCTGCTTGCGGGTCATCCATATCGGTATCACCTTTCAGAGGAGTACGATAGACGCGTAGGGTCAATGATTCAATATTGCGCAGGTCGTTTAGCTGGACCGTTTGCGACTCCTGAGGCATGGCTAGAAGTTTGGACATCTTAGCAGTAAACTGAGGCCTTGTCAAGTCACGCTCCATGTTGCGCAACCAATTGGCTCTGCGCCAACTGCCCCAGCGTTTGATGGCACTGCGCAGATAGTCCATCCGCTGGGCAATAGTATAGTTACCTTCCATCAACTGGAAACGACGGATAGCCAATTCGCAAGCTTCAGGCATATCGCCATTGACCTGTATCAAAGAGTCCAAGGCTGCGATACGGTCGAAAGCCTCAGCACCCGTTATACAGGCTGCACGACGATTGCCCTTCTGACTATAATATCGATGCAACTCCTGCCAAGCACCCAGTTCGGCACCAACGACACTTAACAGGTCGTGCTCATACAACTCACTGTCTTTTTCCTTGATAACAAACGGCACATAGGAATCGGTCTTCTGGGCAGCCAAAGCATCGGGATGTGCCAAAGCTTTTGATGCATAGTCCTTGCTCTTGGTTTCCCAATCATCACCCAACTGACGATTGTTCTGATAGACAATAGAGAGCACCGCATCATAAACCGCTTTCAGGGCTACGTCATTGGTAGCCTGTTCCTGTTGTTCCAAACGACTGACAGCCGGGCGCAGGGAATCGGGAGCCACCTCTGCCTGCAAACGAGCATGCAACAGCGTAGATTTCAGCAGTTGCCCGTAGGCTTGCTCCTTAGCAGCCTTCGCCTCTATCTTTTGCAGATGCGTCAACGCCGTCTTGGGAAGGTCCTTGTCCTGAGCCTCCTCCACTTGCTTCCATAGCGTCTGATACGTCTGTCCTAATAATCCCATGGGCACCATCAAGATAGTAGCCACGATGATGAATAATTTATATTTCATACACGCGAACTTTCCAAAATAATAGGACAAAGGTACGAAAAACCCGTTAAACAGCCAAGCCATTTAACGAGTTTTACCATGTTTTACCAATCCTATATCTTTTTACCGACTCTCCACATGCAAGGAGACCACGATAGGTGTATAGATGCGCGCAAACTTCGTGATGATGTTCATGATGATGTTCATGTGAGCAGCATTCACATTCATGATGATGTGCCATAATGATGTATTTTGTTATTTTGTATTCGATAGAAAAAGATATAAGATTGCACCAAGCCTCGCATCAGGAGGTAAACCAACATGGCTATCCACAAGCCATGATTACCCCAGAGAGGCATGAGGAAATAGACACAGGCAAAGAACAGCAGCGCAGCAATGAACGACGACTGGAGCATGCCCCGTGTCTGGGTGATGCCAACGAAAATGCCATCCCAAATGAAGGCCAGCATACCAGCTATGGGAATCAGCCAAGCCCATCTCACATACTCGCGGGAGGCCTCAACCACCATGACTTCGTTGGTCAATATATGTAAGAAAGGTAAACCACCTAAAACATAGATGGCAGTAAACTGGGCGGTCACGGCTACACCCCACCCCATGAGTCTTCTTACCACTGCATAGAATGACACCTTGTTTTGGGCTCCCCAATGGTGGCCTCCCAACGCTTCACCCGCATAGGCAAAGCCATCCATGAAATAGGAGAACAACAGATAGAGTTGTATCAATAATGTATTGACAGCCAAGATGATAGCTCCTTGGCGGGCACCTGCTGAGGTGAAATACAAGTTGACAGCCACCAAGAAAAGGGTTCGCAGGAAGATGTCGCGATTAACACGAAGAAAAGCTGCAACGGACGCCAACGGACCTATACGGACCGTCCGAGGAGTTCCGTGATCGTCTGTTGCCAAAAACAACCTGCGATAATGATACCACAACAGGAAGCACCCTGTAAGAAGTCCGATATATTGTGCGATCACCGTTCCTAAGGCCACGCCTTCTATCTTCATGCCCAGTCCATAGACGAGAATCAAAGAGACCAGGATATTCGCCACATTCTGCAAAATACTTATCGCCATGGGAATGCGCGTGTTCTGCATGCCAATAAGCCATCCCGTCAACGTGAACAACCCCAATGAAGCGGGAGCGCCCCATACCACTATATAAAAATAGGTGGCTGCCAACGGACGTACATCAGGTGTCGGACCTATCAATGCCAACATCAGTTCGCAAAGGGGCCACTGCAATAGAATCAGCAGAAAAGCCACTGTCAGTGACACCAACGCTGAACGTACCAAAAGGCTGACAACTTCCGCGAAATCCCTGCGTCCACGCGCTTGGGCTGTCATGCCACTGGTGCCCATACGAAGGAATCCGAACACCCAATAGACCAGATTGAATATCATGGAACCCACAGCCACGGCACCAATATAGGCTGGTGCTCCCATGTGTCCCACAATAGCCGAATCAATCAGTCCCAACAGCGGTACCGTGATGTTTGCCACGATGGCCGGAAGGGCAATATTCAATATTTGATGGTCTATTTTATTCATTTCTTGCGCAAAGATAATGGTTTTTTCAACAAAAAACACTATCTTTGCAAAAACTTTAAATTAAAATATACATGGAACTGAAAGAACACAAGTCAGCATTGGCAGCATTAGCCACCCTCGGAGTGACTGCGGTAGCAGCTGGGACAACCGCTTTTTTCCAGATTAGAAAGAAGCGCAAGGAAAGACGTTTGCAAGCAGAAAACAGTCATCTATCGCCTGACCAGATGATGGTCTACAACGAGGCCGTACGTGAATTCATCACACTGAACAATCGTATCTACGAGTTGCGTACCTATCGCAAGGAATTGCAACCTCTCATCCAATGGTTGGCTACCGATGGAGAGAAGCCTGCTATCAATCAGGACATCCTGGAACTCGTCACCTTGGCAGAAGAGATAGAGAAGTTCCTGACCACTCAGCAGCCCTTTATCAATGCTTGTCTGAGTACCGTCAATAACGACGGCTTAAGCTATACTGACTATGTTCATGCTCCCATTGGGAGTACCTTTGATGCAGCCCTCGACGAAGAGCCTACAGGTGTTAAGGTTGAAAACGGCACCCCTGTTACCTTCGTGCTCAAGTTAGGCTATTTCTTCCCAGAATCATCTATTGCTGTTCACCCCGTAAAAGCCATTGTACTTGTATGATTAATCGCGAATTATTAGACCCGCAGTCCATCGTTGTCATAGGTGGTTCCAATAATGTACATAAACCTGGTGGCGCCATTGTACGTAACATTCTGCAAGGAGGATATCAAGGAACCCTGCGCATCGTCAATCCCAAGGAGGATGAGGTACAGGGCATCAAAGTGTTCCACGATGCCAAAGAATTGCCTCCCACAGAGTTGGCTGTGCTCGTCATTCCTGCCAAATTCTGTCCTGACACGGTAGAGCTATTGGCTCGTGACAAGCAGACACGTGCCTTTATCATCATCTCAGCGGGCTTTGGCGAGGAAACCAAGGCGGGAGCCAAGATGGAACAGCGCATCCTTGACACTTGCGAACAATATGGTGCCGCACTGATTGGCCCTAACTGTATCGGACTGCTGAATCGGCAGCATCACTCTGTGTTCACCCAGCCTATTCCTAAGTTGAATCCGAAGGGCGTCGACTTTGTCAGTGGCTCAGGTGCTACTGCTGTCTTCATTCTGGAGAGTGCTGTCATCAAGGGTCTGCAGTTTAACAGCGTATGGAGCATTGGCAATGGCAAGCAGATTGGCATTGAGGATGCACTGCAATACATGGACGAACACTATAACCCTGAGACTGATTCTCCCGTCAAATTGCTCTATATTGAGAATATCAGCAATCCAGACAAGTTACTGTTCCATGCTTCCAACCTGATTCGCAAGGGTTGTCGCATAGCAGCCATCAAGGCAGGCTCATCAGAGAGTGGCAGCCGTGCAGCATCTTCACATACGGGGGCTATTGCTTCCAGTGATTCTGCTGTCGAGGCCTTGTTCCGTAAAGCTGGTATTGTGCGCTGTCACAGTCGTGAGGAATTGACGACCGTGGGTTGTATCTTTACCCTTCCTCCCTTGACAGGAAAGCGCTTTGCCATTGTCACCCATGCAGGTGGTCCTGGCGTGATGCTGACGGATGCGCTGTCGAAAGGTGGACTGGAAGTTCCCAGACTGGAAGGTCCTATTGCCGAGGAACTGAAGGCCCAGCTATTTCCTGGTTCCAGCGTGGCCAACCCGATTGATATTCTCGCCACAGGAACAGCTGAGCAGTTGGGCTTGGTTATCGACTATTGCGAACATAAGATGGACGATGTCGATGCCATTGCTGTTATCTATGGCACGCCTGGCTTGACCCAGCTCTATGAGGCTTACGATGTGTTGCATCAGAAAATCATGGAATGCAAGAAGCCTATCTTCCCCATCCTTCCCAGTCTGCACACCGCTGGTCCTGAGGTGGCTGAGTTCTTAGCCAAAGGACATGTCAACTTCAGCGATGAGGTGACACTGGCCACTGCCTTGTCGCAGATTATGCGCACACCGTTACCTGCGCCTCCTGAAGTACAACTTTATGGTATCGACATACCCAGACTCAACAAAATCATCTTTGACATCAAAGACAATGGATATGTTCCGCCCCAGACTGTACGCGACATCCTTTCCTGCGCAGGCATTCCCCTTGTCCCTGAGACGGTAGGCACCTCCAAGGACGAACTCATCGCCTTTGCCCAGAAGGTGGGCTATCCTGTTGTGGCCAAGGTGGTAGGTCCTGTTCATAAGAGCGATGTGGGTGGTGTGACGCTGAACATCCGTACCCCTGAGCATCTGGCGCTGGAGTTCGACCGCATGATGAAGATTAAGGATGCTACGGGTGTCATGGTTCAGAAGATGTTGAAAGGTACCGAACTCTTCATCGGTGCCAAGTACGAGGAGCGTTTCGGGCATGTGGTACTCTGTGGATTGGGTGGCATCTTTGTCGAAGTATTGAAGGACGTACAATCCGGTTTGGCTCCCCTCTCCTATGGCGAGGCTTATTCCATGATTCACTCCCTGCGTGGCTATAAGATTATAAAAGGTACGCGCGGACAGAAAGGACTCAACGAACAGAAATATGCAGAAATCATCGTGCGCCTCTCTACCCTTCTGCGCTTTGCCACAGAGATTAAGGAGATAGACATCAATCCGCTGTTGGCTGATGACAAGGAAGTGGTTGCCGTCGATGCCCGCATCTTAATAGAGAAAAAATAAATTCAATAACTTATTATAGCCCATTTATGGAACAAAAACGTTACGGTCATTTCGACGACCAGCATCGCGAGTATGTCATCACAGACCCGCAGACCCCTTGGCCTTGGATCAACTATCTGGGCAACGAGGATTTCTTCTCTCTGATTTCTAACACAGCCGGTGGTTACAGCTTCT
>Ga0310695_10009333_pt1 | contig 14776 bp, 9 predicted proteins | sample RumenRJG_04DNA_FD_203882 | JGI IMG/M metagenome (GOLD analysis project Ga0310695, IMG submission 203882) | Bovine rumen microbial communities from Lethbridge, Alberta, Canada - RJG_04 (v2) (version 2) | ecosystem: Host-associated > Mammals > Digestive system > Stomach > Rumen | place: Canada... | reverse complement strand
CGGTTCGATATAATATAGGAAAGCATAGTCGTAGAAAAGCGTGAGGCAGAAATGGAGTATGCAACATGGAAAGATCCATTTGACATGCTTACAGAACCAGTCGAAATACAATAAGATGGCAGTACCACTAAAGAAATAGATGATGGTACACATACTGTTGTCGTGATACTGGTTATAGATGGTCAGTATGATAAAAACAACTGCTAATACGTAAATCTTACGGACTTTGCGCATCAAGAATATCATAAACGGTACTGCTATATAGAACAGCACTTCGTACTTCATCGACCATAGCGAACCATTGACAAACGAACCATAACAATTGTTGGTAAACAAGCCAGGCAGAGATGGTTCGATGAAGGTCATGAACGAGAGGTTAGCCGCGAGGTATTTCAGCGATTGTTGTGATAGGAAATACTCTTTTACTGAAGCTGTTGAGAAGAAGAATCCTATGAAGAAACAGAGCAGTATGGTGACGACATAAGCTGGAACAATTCGATAGACGCGCTTCCAGCAATAGACTTTCAGACTATTCCGCCTCAGAAAACTGTAGACCACCAAGAAACCGGTAATGGTAAAGAAGGCTTTGACACGCATCTGTCCTGTAACAAACCAGAACTGCTCCTGATTTGTCAGCGTACAGAAATGCACGAGAATGAGGGAGAAAGCAAAGAAGTAACGCAGAAAATCGAAACAATTATCGCGCTTCACACGTTCTGTAGTCTCTTGGCTAATCAGATCCTTCATTGGCTTACTTATTTTTGTTATAGAACGCGAAAAAGCGCTGACCTAAATAGTTGAAGACGACGAAGAGACACATACCCAGCATCATCGAAACATTTTCCTGGACGGTGATGCTGAAGCCTGAGAGTATCCACTGCATGACGGGTTTGGCTATGCCGTAGGCAAGCAGATAGCAGGTGAGGATGTTGAGCGTGAAGCGCAGTAATGACCAGAGTCCGCGTTCGCGGAATCGGAAGGTGAAGTTCTTGTTGAGCAGGTAGCTGACGATGCTGCCAAAGAAGTAGTTCGAAGCCGAAGAGACCCAATAGCTGAGGTGAAACACGTTGTAGAACACAAACATGATGGTTGTGCCTACAATGGTATTCACGACGCCTACCATGATGAACTTCAGGAAAGTCCAGTCTGTGAATAGGCTGATATAGTCCTTAATATGCTTCATCATTCTATCCTGATATCTTTAATGCGTCGTTTGATGTTGCTTGGCGGAATGGTCATCACTAAATAGAGTCTGCCGCAAATACTGACGACTTCGTGGTTGAAATCATCGAGTACGTATTCGTTGCCTTGATAGGACAGTATACGCTGATAGAACCTCAAGGGAACCTCGTCACCTAACAGGAACGTTACTTGATGAAACTCTTTGTCGTCTTGTAACGATTGAATGTACAGTTGGCCATGTACATCAGCTTCCCAATGCATATAGGCCGTACTGTCGCGTTCTATCTTGTTGATGACGTCTTCTGGCAGCATCGTGACCGTATCCTGATGGTAGAGTTGTGCTACAGCCATAGAATTGATGTCCTGGCTGTCGAAAGCCATATAGCAGCTGAAGAATCCGAATTCTATGGTAGGGTTTACGTAGCGCTCAATCACCTGCTTTTCAAACCAACTGACGTCCCCGCTGATCTGTCGGACTTTAATGAGTGACTGATGCTGCAGTTGCGAATGGTGGTACAGATAGTTGTCGTAGTTCTGTTTGCTATAGGCGATAGCAGGAACAGAGACGATGATAGCCGCTACCAGCAGGCTATTGATAATGGTATATTGGTTCTTTAGCAGTCTTTCGCTTTGCCAAATCTGTAGTACGATGAGAAGTGATAGGAAGTCGGCACAGATGGCTACCCGTTCCAGCGTTGTACCACAGAGGAACACGATGCCAAGCGCCATGATCCAGGCGAACAGCAAATAGCCATATCGTTCAAGTATATCGATGAATCTCTTGTAGTTGATAATGAGCGTCAGTAGCAGGATCCAAGAGATTCTGACGTTTAGTGCCATATTGATACAGCCTGACAATAGCCGCTGTAGAGGTGTGATGCCTTCGATGTCGGCCCTCATCCAGAGCGACGGCGACGTTAGAATCATCAGCATACCTAACATATAGGCTAAGATGCAGTAGGTGGAGGCGCGAAAAAGCAGTCCTTTATAATTGATGACGAGATACAGCAGGCAGGATAATGTGATGGGAAGTGCTATGGCCTCGTGTGACCATCCTAATATAAAAGAAATAGGTATGAGCGGCAGCAGTTTCCAACTGATACGTCTGTCGCCCAGTTTTCTCAGCAGGCATAGGAAACACATGGTGAACACCAATGCCCATACGTAGGTATAAGAGCCTAACAACCACAGAAAAGCAGTATCGAAGCCTTTCATCACGAGGAATATCAATCCAAAGGCAAGCACACCGTTGACGAGCCTGAATCCTTTCTTGCGGGCTGTATAGACGATGATGAGCCATAGGAGTAAGCCGAACATACCTATGTTGATGAGTTTGGCTACGGCCGGAGGTATCAGGTTAAGGGCTATCTGAGCTAAAGAATGGGTGATACTGCGTCCGTTGACAATCTGATAGTGCACCAGCTGCGACTGAACGACGTCGCCCAAAGATGTGATACGCTCAAAAGGTATGTGCCATTCCCATTGCCATTTGAACAAGTATATCACGTCGTCTGACATCGTGGGTGTGGCATACCAATTCAGTAAGCTGATGATGACGAACACCACACTACAGCTGCCGACGATATATATCTTGCTCTTCAAGCTGGCTGACATACCTTATTTTATGATGGCTATTTTGCAGACCGTTCCCTTTTTGCCGTCGTTAGTAGCTGTGACGACCATATAGACGCCTGAGGCTACGCGGTTGCCATCGCGGTCGCATCCGTTCCAAGTGAAGGTGCCGCCGTTGCTGCGGCCTTCAGCCACCAGTTTGCCGTTCGACGAGAGAATCTTCACGTCGGCATTGAGCGTGAGTCCTACGACGGTGATAAGGCCGGTGTAGTCGGGTGTGACAGGATTAGGATAGGCGTAGACATTATCCTTCGTCATCTCTTTTGCCGTGGTGGTGGCGTCGCTGATGTATGAACAGAGTCCCTTGTCGGTCAGGAAGAACACTTCGCCCGTCTGCTGGTTGAGGGCTATTGACATGACGGTGTTCGACAGCAGCTTGGAATTGTCGGCGGTGAAGTATTGCAACTGCGTCATGTTGTCGGCACTTACCAGGAAGGCGCCGGCACCGTTAGTGCCGAACCACTTGCGGCCGCCGCCGTCGATGGCGATGAAGTTGATATTGACGCCCGACAGCAGATAGTCGGCGAAGTTACTGCCGTCGTTGCGCGGCACCTTGATTTGCTGGAAGGTGATGTTTTCCTGTCCTGCTTCGCTCTTCTGTATCATAAACGGTCCCTGGTTGGTGCCCGTCCAGATGTTGCCTTCTAAGTCTTCGCAGACGCAGTTCACGGTACCTATGCTGTTCTGTGTGCCGTCCTGGTTGGTGAAGTTGTTGTATCTGATGAGTTTGTTCGTGTCAATGTTATAGCAGAACAGAGCCGGCGTCGTCCAGTGTGAGTTGACAAACCAGAGGAGTCCGCGGCTGTCGATGAACATCTGCTTCAGTCCCGGCATACTGACGCCGTCTTTCTCATTGAGGAGACTCTGAGTCATATTCTTCCACTGTCCGTCGTTGGTAAGCTTCAGCAGGTTGGAGCCTTTCGCCTGACTGTTGAGCACCCACAGATGGCCGTTGCTGTCGAATTTGACGCCGTGGATGAGGTTATAGTTGTCGGGCAGTTCAGTATTATCAGACATAGCACCTCGTATAGGGCTGTTCTGCTGGTTGTGGTATTTCAGGAGCTGTCCGTCCTTGAACTCGTAGAGTCCGCAGCGTCCGCCGACGGCAACATGGCTGGCATCTGTCGGGTCGATGTCAATACAGTTGTTGTCCACATATTCGTAGCCGGTGATGGCGGCCAGCTCATCTTGGAAGACTGTCCATTCATTGCCGTCCCATACCTGAACGGTGCCCGGGCGGTTGAACTCTGCCGTTCCGGAGAGGAAGTAGCCGCCGGTGGCATAGAGTTTGCCGTCCTTGAAGACTGACTCCTGGAAGAAGTTATACTTTGGTCCGCCGGGCTTGAGCGTCTTGACGACGTCGATATATTGCGCCCAGTCGTTATTGGCGTATGCAGGCAGCGACGTGGGGTAGTCGGGGTGGTTCTTTGTGTAGGTATCGCTGATTTCCGCCCGTTTCATGTCGACCTTGACGATACCGAGGCGGGCGTAGAGATAGGCGTATTGTGCATCGATGGTGAGGCTGTCGATGGTCTTGTCCTCTGTTGTAGCCTTGCGGTACAGGGAAGAGATATTGGTGATATTGCCTGCCGTGTCCATCAGGTCAATGTTCGAGTTCTGATAGACGATGATGAGGCGCTTGGCCTGCTGGTTCCAGGCGATGTGGGTGATATAGTTGTCGCTCAGTCCTGTCAGTTTGTCGTAGGTGGTGATGCTGTGGTCGGTCAGGTTATACTGGTACAGGTCATTCGAGGCCCGTACAAAGAGAACGTTGCCGGCTTTGACAATCTGCTGTGGCTCGTGGTACGACAGATAATTGCGCCATGTACCGACCTGTGCCCTTATAGGGCTTATAAATAGTGAACAGTGTATGGTGAGCAGTGCGAGAATCACCATACACTTTTTGCTGATTGTTGACTTTAGCATTCCCGTCATACGTATCGTTATTTGCTTTTTGTTAGGAAGTCGCAGAGTTTCGCCGTTGCCCGTGCACGGTGGCTGATTTGGTTCTTGATGTCTGTGCCCAGTTCGGCAAACGTCTTGTCGTAGCCGTCGGGCTGGAAGATGGGGTCGTAGCCGAAGCCCTCGCCTCCACGGCGCTCGCGGATGATTTCGCCGTTGACGATGCCCTCGAACTCGTGGACCTCTCCTTGCTGTATTAACGCAATGACGGTACGGAAGCGTGCGCGGCGATTGTTATTTTCTCCTAATTCGCGGAGCAGGCGGGCCATGTTGGCTTCGGAGTCGTGGCCTTTGTGCTGCGGCACCGCCGCAGCACAGCCAACAGCGGCAGAGGGGGCGGAGGCAGAGGGGGCGGAAGAAGAGGAGGGAGAGGGAGCGGCGGCGGGGGCAGAGCCGATAGCGGCATAGCGGGCACTATAGACGCCGGGGGCACCGCCGAGAGCATCGACCTCAAGGCCGGTATCATCGGCGAAACAGTCGATGTGGTAGTGGTCGTAGACGTACTGCGCCTTTTGGAGGGCGTTTTCCTCGAGTGTAGAGCCTGTCTCGGGAATGTCGGCGTAGCAGCCGATGTCCTTAAGTGAGAGCACCTCTACCCTACTCCCTAATATCTGTCGGATTTCACTCAGCTTGTGCTGGTTGTTGGTTGCGAATACTATTCTCATTTTCTTTTATTTGACGACAACAATGACAACTTAAGACAACTTTTTATCCACTTTTGGCGTAGCCAAGTTGTCTTTGTTGTCCCAGTTGTCGTTATTCTTTGTTATTTGTTGTTTGATTTTCACTTTCATTTCGTCGAAGCCTTCGCCATAGACGCCGATGACGGCACTCTGCGAGACAAAGGCGTTAGGGTCGATCATCTTGATGAGGCGGAAGATGTATGTACTCTCGCTCTTGCGTGCCAGCAGACAGATGACCTTTCGCTCCTGGCCGGTGTACCAGCCGTGGCCGTCGAGGATGGTTACGCCGTGGTCGGTCTTCGTGCCCAAGGCGTTGGCTATCTCCTGCCACTTCTGGCTGAAGATAAAGAACTGTACTGACTGTCGGCGGCGGTTCATGACGTAGTCGAGCATGAAGTTCTCGATGACCATTGTGCAGAAGCCGAAGACTATCTTGTGTATGCGCTCCAGCGTATCGCCAAACTGCGGTATGAAGAGACAGGAGCCGATGATGATGAAGTCGACAAACGTCAGTACCGTTCCCAACGACACGTTGCGGAACTTGTTGACAGAAGCGGCGATGATGTCGGTGCCTCCCGTCGAACCGTTGTTGAGAAAGACGATGGCCAGTGCCGTTCCTGTCATCATACAGCCGATGACGAGCGACATGAAGTCCTGTCCGTCGCCTAAGATTCTGACGAAGTTGCCCGCTTCGTCCTTGGGAATGATTTGCTGTGCCAGCCCCAGTAGGAAGGTCAGCATCAAGATGGCGTAGATGGTTTTCGTGAGGAACTTCCAGCCGAGAATCCTGAGACCTACGACGAGCAGCACCCCGTTGATGATGAAGTAGGTGTAGCTGATGGGGAAGTGTGTGGTGTAGTAGATGATGGCGCCGATACCGGCAACACCGCCCGTGACAATCTCGTAGGGCATCAGGAAGAAGGTGAAGCCAAACGTAAACAATAAGAGGCCGAGGGTTATGCCGACATAATCCCCGACCTCTTTGAGTATCAATTTGTGATTGATTGTCAAAGCTCTTTCAATTTACTTGTTTACTATTTGCCAAGCACGATGTTGACCATGCGCTTGGGTACGATGATGACTTTCTTTACCTGGAAACCTTCGAGATACTTCTTGGCACGTTCGTCGCTGAGTACAGCCTCCTCGATGGTCTTGTTATCGGCATTGGCAGGGAACGACATTTCCAGGCGTGTCTTGCCGTTGAAGGCCACGCCGAGCTTCACCTGGCTCTCCACGAGGTACTGCTCGTCCCACTTCGGCCACTGGGCGTCGCAGACGCTGCCTTCGCCGCCGAGCATCTTCCACAGTTCCTCGGCGATATGCGGAGCAAACGGTGCGATGAGCACGACGAGCGTCTTCATCATCTCGGTATTCTTGCACTTCTGCTGCGACAGTTCGTTGACGCAAATCATGAAGGCAGAGATGGAGGTGTTGTACGAGAACTGCTCGATGTCCTGGCTGACCTTCTTGATAAGTTTGTGTATGCTTTTGAGGTTGTCGGCGGTAGCTTCCTCGTTTGTTGCGATACCATCGCAACATACGGAACTGACAAGGTTCCAGAACTTCTTCAGGAAGCGGTGGCAGCCGTCGATGCCGTTGGTATCCCAAGGCTTCGACTGCTCGACGGGTCCGAGGAACATCTCGTAGAGGCGCAGGGTGTCGGCACCGTACTTTTCGACAATCATGTCAGGATTGACGACGTTGAACATCGACTTCGACATTTTCTCTATAGCCCAGCCGCACTTGTACTGTCCGTTCTCGAGTATGAACTCAGCATTCTCATAGTCAGGACGCCAGGCGCGGAACGCCTCGATGTCGAGCACGTCGGCCGAGACGATGTTCACGTCGACGTGTATAGGCGTCGTGGTGTACTTGTCCTTCAGTCCGAAGCTGACGAACTTACCCTTGTCTTCACCCTCGTCCTCTATGCGATAGACGAAGTTGGAGCGCCCCTGAATCATGCCCTGGTTCACCAGTTTCTTGAACGGCTCGTCCTCGCAGCTGTAGCCGGAGTCGTAGAGGAACTTGTTCCAGAAGCGCGAGTAGATAAGGTGCCCCGTAGCGTGCTCCGTACCGCCGACGTAGAGGTCGACGTTGCGCCAGTATTCGTCAATATCCTTGTCGACGAGAGCCTTCTCGTTCTTCGGGTCCATATAGCGCAGGTAGTAGGCGCTGGAGCCAGCGAAGCCCGGCATGGTGTTCAGCTCCAAGGGGAAGACAGTCTTGTTGTCTATCAGCGACTTGTCGACCACCGTGTCCGTCTTAGTGTCCCATGCCCAATGCTTGGCGCGTCCCAATGGTGGCTCGCCCGTCTCCGTAGGCTTGTACTCGTCAATCTCGGGCAGTTCCAGCGGCAGGCACTCCTTCGGAATCATGTATGGCATGTCGTCCTTGTAGTAGACGGGGAACGGCTCACCCCAGTAGCGCTGACGCGAGAAGATGGCGTCGCGCAGACGGTAGTTCACCTTCACACGGCCCAGGCCCTGCTCCGTGACATATTTCTTCGTGGCGGCGATAGCCTCCTTGACGGTCAGACCGTTCAGCGAGAACTTAGCTGAAGAAGAGTTGCAGACGATACCCTCCTTGGCGTCGTAGCTCTCTTCAGAGACGTCGGCTCCCTCAATGAGCGGTATAATCGGCAGGTTGAAGTGCTTGGCGAAGGCATAGTCGCGGCTGTCGTGAGCAGGCACGGCCATGATGGCTCCCGTGCCGTAGCCAGCCAGTACGTATTCAGCAATCCAGATGGGTATCTTCTCGTCGGTAAACGGATTGATGGCATACGACCCGGAGAACACGCCCGTCACCCGGTGATCCATCTGTCGGTCGCGCTCGGTGCGCTTCTTCACGTAGTCGAGGTATTTCTCTACCTCTTCCTTCTGCTCCGGCGTGGTCAGTTCGGCTACGAGGTCGCTTTCGGGCGCCAGCACCATGAACGTCACGCCGAACATCGTGTCGGCACGGGTGGTGAAGATGGTGAAGGAGCCCACCCCGTCCCCTCCCAAAGGGAGGGATCCTTGATTACTTTGAGAGCTGGAACTATTTAGGCTCCCCTCCCTTGGGGAGGGGCTGGGGGTGGGCTTCCACACCTTGAACTCCACCTCCGTACCCTCTGAACGGCCAATCCAGTTGCGCTGTGTCTCCTTCAGCGAGTCTGTCCAGTCAATAGTCTCCAGTCCGTCGAGCAGACGCTGGGCGTAGGCCGACACACGGAGGCACCACTGGCGCATCTTCTTCTGCACCACGGGATAGCCGCCGCGAACACTGACGCCGTCCACCACCTCGTCGTTGGCCAGCACCGTTCCCAGCTTCGGGCACCAATTCACCATCGTGTCGGCCAGATAGGCTATGCGGTAGTTCATCAGCACCTCCTGCTTCTTCTTCTCCGAGAAGTTGTGCCAGTCGGCAGCCGTGAAGTGCAGCTCCTCCGTACCAAGGGCGTTGCAGTTCTCGGTACCCATCAGTTCGAAGTGCTCAATCAGCTTGATAGTTGGCTGAGCCTTGTGCGACGACGTAGAGAAGTAGCTCTTGAACATACGCTGGAAGGCCCATTGCGTCCACTTGTAGTAGATGGGGTCGCAGGTGCGCACCTCGCGCTCCCAGTCGAAGGAGAAGCCTATCTTGTCCAACTGCGAGCGGTAGCGGTCGATGTTCTCGAACGTTGTCTTCTCAGGGTGCTGTCCCGTCTGTATGGCATACTGCTCTGCGGGCAGTCCGTAGGCGTCGTAGCCCATGGGGTTCAGCACGTTGAATCCCTGCTGACGCTTGTAGCGTGCGTAGATGTCTGAGGCAATATATCCTAAGGGATGACCCACGTGCAAGCCTGCTCCCGACGGGTAAGGGAACATGTTCAGCACGTAGAACTTCTTCTTGTTCTTGTCCTCAACCACGCGGTATGTGCCGTTCTCCACCCACCGCTTCTGCCATTTCTTTTCAATCTCTCTGAAATTGTAATCCATTGTCGTATTTTTATTTTTAATAGTTTCCGTACATAATTATTGGGCTGCAAAGATAAGGATTATTTCTGAAAGTTCCAAAAAGTTGGGGTGAAATTTCGTACTTTAGGAAATTAAGTGTACTTTTGCATCATGCAACACTACGATACTTATATTTTCGACCTCGACGGTACGCTGCTCGACACGCTCGACGACCTGGCGGCAGCCGTCAACTATGCCCTTCGTACTTACGGAATGCCGGAACACTCGCGCGAAGATGTCCGGCGGTTTGTGGGCAACGGCGTGCGGATGCTGATGATGCGGGCCATTCCCGGCGGCGAGCAGAACCCTCAGTTCGAGGCCGTGTTCAGCACTTTCCGCCAGTATTACCTTTTACATTCCCTCGACACGACGCGCCCCTATGATGGCATCACTGAGATGCTGACGACCCTCCGACAGCGCGGCTGCCGCACAGCCGTGGTGAGCAATAAGTTTGATGCTGCCACCAAGGAACTCTGTCGGCATTTCTTTCCTGACACCATCGAGGTGGCCGTCGGCGAGCACGAGGCCGAGGGCATCCGTAAGAAGCCTGCACCCGACACCGTCAACGAGGCCCTGACCCAGTTGGGCGTCGATGGTAGGCATGCCGTCTATGTTGGCGACAGCGACGTTGACCTGCAGACAGCCCGTAACGCGGGCCTGCCCTGCATCAGTGTGCTCTGGGGCTTTCGTGACAAGGACTTCCTGACGGCCAACGGTGCCACGACCTTCATCGCCTCGCCAGCGGAGCTGATATAAGAAACGACGGGAGAACTCGTCGTTCCCCCGTCGTTTCCTAAAGCCTTTGCTTAGTGCATCTGGTTGCGGAGCGTTAGTAGCAGTAGCCTCATGTAGGTGTTGAACTGCTGCTCGTTGAGCACGCGGTGCATCTGGTAAGCATCCTTCTTCAGGGCCTGGTGAATCTGGAACCCAAGTCGAGGACCACTAACTGCTGAAAGCGACTTAACGTCCTCATTGAAGCTGTTCAGACTGGCTTCTACGGCTTCCGTCTGCCATTCGTCTAAATCGAGCACGGCCGCAAGGCGGCGAATGTCACAATTAATGACAAAGCGCGTGTTAAAATTATTCACTAAACTCACATCATTACCTTCTGCGCTTTTGTCAGTTCCGTAACTCTTTGTCTCAGCAAAGCTTAACGTAAAGACCATAACGGCCACCAATGTTAAAACAATCTTTTTCATGTTAATTTCTTTTTTAAGTTTGTTATCCTGTTTTGTTATCCTGTTTGTTATTTCGTTTTCTGTCTTTTTGACGCAGCAAGTCGTAAAAGGTTTAACGAAAAACCAAATATTTTTCTGACTTTCTTTTTTTACTACGTAAACGTCATCGTACTTTTTATGAAATGGGTGTTTTGGTTTCAGAAAAAATGTCGTATCTTTGCACGGGATTTTTCGAAACTATAACAAACTACTAATAGAATGATGAAGAAAGTAAGCCTTTTTTTGGTCGCAATAGCGATGGGTACGGTTGTTAGTACAATGACAGCCCAAGTTACGCCGACGGCACAGATGGAGCAGTTGGGCCGAGGTGTTGTGGCATTGCCGGCTCAGAGTGGAAGCGGACAGTTCGTCAGCTGGCGACTTTTGGGTACTGACAATGAGAATGTGACGTTTGACGTCGTGCGTGACGGTACGGTAATAGCCCGCGACTTGGCGGGAGCCACCAGTTTCGTCGACCGCAAGGGAACGGCCACCAGCCAGTATCAGGTGGTAGCCAAGGTGAACGGCGCCGTACAGAGTACGTCGGCAGCCGTGACTCCTTGGGCGGGCGTCTATACCACCTTGCAGCTCGATCAGCCGACGGGCGGCTCTTATACGCCTAACGACTGCTCGGTGGGCGATGTCGACGGTGACGGCGAGTACGAGCTGATAGTGAAGTGGGATTCTAACGGTAAGGATAATGCCAGTTCGGGTGTGTCAGACCCGTGTATCATCGACTGCTATGAGTTCGACGGCACCAAGCGCTGGCGCGTCAACTTAGGCAAGAATATCCGCTCGGGTGCTCACTATACGCAGTTTATGGTCTACGACTTCAATGGCGACGGTAAGGCAGAGATGATGTGTAAAACGGTGCCAGGCTCTGTCGATGGTAAGGGTAACTACGTGACGGTGGCTGCCGACGACAGCAACATCAAGGGTGCCAACAACACGACGAGCTATGTAGGTAGCGACGGTCGCGTGCTGAAAGGTCCTGAATACCTGACGGTCTTCAATGGCGAGACAGGTGCTGCTATGCACACCATCTGGTATAATCCTAACCGTGCGGGCAATTACGGCCAGGCTGACGACCATCCTGGCGAATCGTTCTGGGGCGACAGCAAAGGTAATCGCGGCGACCGCTTCTTAGCGGCTGTAGCCCATCTTGACGGGGCTGTGAAGAAGGCCAGCGGCATTTTCTGTCGCGGCTATTACCGTCGGGCATACGTCTGGGCTGTCGACTTCGACGGACAAAAGCTTAAGCATCGCTGGCTGCATTGCTCGTCGTCGAAGACGGCCTATTCGGTGACCGACGCTAACTTCAACACCTCTAACTATACGAACACGACGAGTACCAGCGGCGGCGGCTCGGCAACCCTCTATCAGAATGGTAACCATAATATCAGCGTGGCCGACGTCGATGGCGACGGCAAGGACGAAATCATCTGGGGCTCGGCTGCCTGCGACGATAATGGTAAGGTGCTCTATGGTGTGGGCTTTGGCCACGGCGATGCGATGCACCTGGCCGACCACCTGCCTGACCGTCCGGGACTGGAAGTCTTCGACGTACACGAAGAGAAGGGCACCTACGCCTGGGACCTCCACGATGCCAAGACTGGTCAGGTGCTGCTGAAGGGCGGTCCTGCCGGCGTTGACAACGGCCGCGGACTGGCTGCGCAGTATGATGCTAACTTCCGCGGCAGCTACTTCGGGTCTGCAGCTGATGTGACCACGCGTAAGTGTACTGACGGGTCGGCTGTCTCTGAGTACGGCCCGACGGTATTCAACTTCCGCATCTACTGGGACGGTGACTTGCAGGAGGAGTGTTTAGGCGATATTTCGAACCACAACAATCCCTTTCTTGAGAAATGGAACGGCAATGGCTTCAGTCGTATGTACATAGCTGGCAAGAACGTCTACCAGCACGGCACGTCTGTGTCTATCAACAGCACCAAGGGCAATCCCTGTCTGCAGGCCGACATCTTCGGCGACTGGCGCGAGGAGATGATTTTCTACGATGGCAGCAATCCCAGCGTGCTGAATATCTTTACGACGAACATCCCCACATCCTATCGCGTGGTGACGCTGATGCACGACCACGTCTACCGTATGGGTGTTGCCTGGCAGAATGTGGCTTACAACCAGCCGCCGCACTTAGGCTACTACCTGCCCGACTACGCTAAGAAACAGGAGGCAGAGGTCGTAGAAGACAACGACGATGATATGACGGTCTTCTACAAGCAGGACTACGAGAGCGAGACGGATGCCTCGTCGTGGATTTCGGGCGCTAATCAGGGCAATGCGCAAAACCGTCTGAGTCTGCAGACGGGCGATGCCGTCTATGGAAAATACATACAGTTTGCTCCCGAGGGCGACAACTCCAGAGCTTGCTATACCAGCATCTCGTCGGGCGACAACACTACCTATGTGCTTGACTTCGATCTGGCTCTTAGACCCAGCAACAAGGAGGCTCACGAGTTTGTGGTGATGGCAGCCAGCGGTACGCCGGAAGTGGGCTATAGTAATGTGTGGTACACCTATTCGCTGAAGCATAACCAGCAGCACGCCTTGCTGACATTGGCTAACGGTGGTGCCGGTGACACATTCTATGAGGTAAACTTCCAGTCGGCAGAAACGGTAGAGCTGGCATCCGACGTCTGGAATCATGTGCGACTGAAGGTTGATGGTACGAGTCGGAAGGTTGACTATGTTATCAGTTCAACAGACAAGACCGTTCTGGGTAAAGGCACGTTTAATCTGCCAGAGGGGACGAGTAGCCAGATGCAGGGATTCTATTTCCGCTGCGGTCGTTACCAGGCTTCGATGAAGATTGACAATATTGTCATTTCCGTGCCTGCGTCGGTAACGCCCGAACCTGAGCCGGAACCGGAACCGGAACCCGAGCCAGAGCCTGTCGTTGCCGACCCCGTTGACCCTGAGTTGTCGTTCAGCGTGACGACGGTAGCTGGCGTCGTGGGTGAGGCGTTCACAGCTCCCGTGCTGAACAACCGCTACAACATCGAAGTGGAATGGAGTAGCGAGCATCCAGAGGTGGCAACAGTCGACCATCAGGGCAACGTGACGCTCGTGGGGGCTGGTCAGACCACCATCACCGCCTCGTTCACCGGCGACGACAATTATACCTCAAGTGAAGCTCACTACCAGCTGACGGTGACAGCGCCAGAGCCCGAACCAGAACCCGAACCCGAACCTGAGCCGGAACCCGAGCCCGAGCCCATTCCCGACAGCATAGGCCAGGTGACTGTTGGCACCCAGGGTCAGCCCGTCTATAACATGATGGGACAACGCACCTACAAGCTCCGCAAAGGACTGAATATTATCGGCGGCCGAAAGGTTTTTGTGAAATAACGACGTTACCAGACAGGAGTCACAACCCACGTGGCTCCTGTTTTTTACAACTTTCCCAAGTTGTATGAGTTAACTCCTTAAGTGAATGAATGTTGTCACCGCTGCGCAGGTATCGGCTGTGCCGAGGGAGATGCAGACGAGTCAGTGACTTGAATTCGGCTGCAAAGGTACTGTCTTTTCACTGATCCAGCAAACGTCTGGTATACCCTCGTGGAATCCTAAGATCGTAACCGCCTGATACGCAGCGGATTTAGAAACGAATTTCCATAATACTGGAGAAGAGTCCGTAAAAGTCCGTAAACTCCGATGCAAACCAAAAGCGCCTCGCATACGCGCACACTGCCTACATACAGGACTTCCGTTTGGTGACACCTCTAACACCAACCCTGATTATCAGCAGTTTACAGAAGAGTTTACCCGCACCAATGCCCGCACCAAGTGGCACACCAAGTGTCGCACCAATGGTCGCACCAGCCACTCTCAAAATGTTTCACGAAAAAGCCGAAAATTTCGCGGCCTTACAGAAAATTTTCACGGCCTCTCAGAAAAATCTCACGGCCTCTCGTAAATGTTTCACGGTCGGCCATTATTCTTGCCTTTTTCTTGGCAAGCGTCTCCTTGCGTCGCCGAGCGCCCTAGTAGTCTGTAAAGTCTAAAAGTTGACTAAAGGGTACAAGTGTTTTAGTTTAACCCTTGCCTCTTCATTCGTAAACTGCCAGTCTACTCCCTTCTGCCTGTTGTTCCTATCGGTATGCCATTT